>VSSQ01000039.1_pt1 | contig 218319 bp, 204 predicted proteins | sample 4763081 | NCBI WGS metagenome assembly VSSQ01 (sample SAMN12137344, study PRJNA551015) | bioreactor metagenome | isolation source: SDC9 anaerobic chlorinated ethene degrading culture | place: USA: Knoxville, Tennesee | collected 2015-01-01 | reverse complement strand
ACATCCTGCTTGTAAGGCAGGCGCTCTCCCAGCTGAGCTAATCGCCCATATTAGACGTTCAAGTAGATTATCGACTAGCGACTATCTATCCAAACGACATATTAAAATTGGTGACCCGTAAGGGAATCGAACCCTTGATACCGCCGTGAAAGGGCGGTGTCTTAACCGCTTGACCAACGGGCCGTAAAATGGTGACCCACCCGCGACTCGAACGCGGGACTCCCTGATTAAAAGTCAGGTGCTCTACCAACTGAGCTAGTAGGTCGTGGCTCCTCGAGTAGGACTCGAACCTACGACCGATCGGTTAACAGCCGATTGCTCTACCAACTGAGCTATCGAGGAATATAGAATCATTGCTTTATGTTAAGCCGCTTTTCTGCGACAGAAATAAATACTAACACATCTATATTAAACATGTCAATATGTTATTTTTACCAACACATTACAACGAGAGTTAAACTTAATGGTCGGAGCGGCAGGATTCGAACCTGCGACCCCCTGGTCCCAAGCCAGGTACTCTACCAAACTGAGCCACGCCCCGAGGTGGTGGCGGCGCAGGGATTTGAACCCCGGACACTGCGGGTATGAACCGCATGCTCTAGCCAACTGAGCTACGCCGCCGTATTGAATTATGGAGCTGATGACCGGGATTGAACCGGTGGCCTTATCCTTACCAAGGATACGCTCTACCGACTGAGCTACACCAGCAAGTTGGTTGCGGGGGCAGGACTTGAACCTGCGACCTTCGGGTTATGAGCCCGACGAGCTGCCAGCTGCTCCACCCCGCGATATACAATATGGAATTAATGGTGGAGGGAGAAGGATTCGAACCTTCGAAGGCAGAGCCGGCAGATTTACAGTCTGCTCCCTTTAGCCACTCGGGAACCCCTCCATATTAAACCATGGTGCGGTCGAGTGGATTTGAACCACCACGAGATTGCTCCCACTAGCTCCTGAGGCTAGCGCGTCTGCCGTTCCGCCACGACCGCATATTTGGGTCATTAGCTGTTGAACTAAAGGTCAACCACAGGGATTTATTTTACCAGGGAAAATGCTTTATGTCAATAGGCTAATTACAAAAAAGTTAAAATCATTCTAGCGGCATACTTGTAAAAATAATTTTACTTGCATAACCGTCTGTCATATCGAATATTAAGCGACTTTTGCTTACCGGCTCGGTATCATAAATATAGTAAACATGCCCATTAATCATCGATTTCTGCGGTTGGCCATATTCCTTAGTTAGTTTAGACGGGGTAGCTCCTACCTTTACGCCACGCTGGGTCTTATAGTCACCATTATCAATCAGCATATACACGACTGGCCCGCCTTCACTGACAACAGCTATTTTTAATCCCGGGTATGACAAATGGGTTAGTGACAGCTGGCCCTGCTCATCTTCAAACTTTTTTTTGGGTTCCCCTAAATTAGCAACTATGTCATCATAGCTGCTTGACCCTAAACTAATGCCACGGACAGTGAAATCTGCAGGGGTAACGGCAGCAAAACAAGTGGCCATAACCAAAATGAGTACTGCCACAACCATAAAACAAATCTTTTTTATCATGATAATTCTCCTAAACAAAATTGCCATTTTTAAATACCGGCACTTGCTGACCATCAGCCGTTATTCCGATGATTTCCAGGTCCTTGGTTCCAATCATAAAATCTTCATGAACCAGAGAATCATTCACGCCGAGCATATCCAGCTTCTCTTTGTTTAGATTCTCCCCATTCTCGATACACACTGGATAAGCCTTGCCGATGGCTAGATGACAAGAGGCATTCTCGTCAAATAGGGTATTATAAAATAAGAAATCAAGTTGTGAAATAGGTGAATCATAAGGAACTAAGGCCACCTCACCCAGATAACGTGAACCTTCATCGGTTTCAATTAAGTCTTTCAAAATAGCATGGCCTTTTTCGGCACTATATTCAACAATTTCTCCATTTTTAAACGTCAGGGAAAAGTTTTCAATGAGATTGCCATTGTAATTAAGTGGTGTTGAGCTTACTACCCTGCCATTAACCCCTGTCTTTTTAGGTAAGGTGAACACTTCCTCGGTAGGAATATTGGCGATAAATTCTATTCCTTCCGGAGTATACTCCGAGCCACCCAACCAAATGTGGTTTTCAAGCAATTCGATTTTCAAATCAGTACCTAGTGCATTTTTATAATGCAGATATTTGAACTTGTGAGAATTTAAAAACTGCATACTTTGCTTAAGATGAGTTTTATGGTCTTCCCATGCCCTTATCGGGTCGTCGCTATCAACCCGCACTGTTTTAAAAATCGCCTCCCATAGCTTTTCAACCGCCTTATCAACTTCCAACTCTGGGAATACCTTTTGCGCCCATGCCTTGGTTGGTACCGACACAACACACCAGACGTTCTTATTACTCATCAGTCTTTCGCGGTACTCTTTAAGAGCTATATTACCGGCTTTTTGCACCCGAACGACTCGCGATGAATCTACATCTTTAAGAAGCTCTGGGTCTTCGGCTGCAATACTGATAAACGCCGCTCCCTTTCGCAGATAAAACATGTAAAAATCTTTTTGCCACTCTGGGAACTCGTCAAAAACTTCATCCGGAGCTAATAAGTATCTGGTTTTTGATGATAACTCATCAGTCCATCGGATGACCACATCACGGGCACCTTCTTTATAAGCCACCTCAGTGACAATTCGAGTAAAATCAGCACATTCAATGGGTGATGAGATGACGACAGTTTGCTTATCTTGAATGTTTATACCTGCTTTTACAATAAGCCGAGCATATTTTTCTAATAAAATCCTATCCACAATTTTCACACTCCTATTTCCGTTCCTCAGGTTTCGCCAATGCCAGATTAACATGACAATAACCGCCAGGAGTCTTCATCAAATAATCCTGATGATAATTCTCCGCCGGTGAAAATTTCCGCACTGCCTCGACTTCTACAACGATTGGCCGGTTATAGCCAGCCTGGCTCTGCTTAATAAAGTCGTCAATAGTAATTTTATCCTCTTTATCAAAGTAGTATATTCCAGTTCGATACTGCGTTCCCCTGTCAGGGCCTTGCCGATTGAGCGTTGTTGGATCAATAATCCGAAAAAAATGTTCCAAAAGCTTAGGTAACGGCAGTATCACATTGTCATAAGTAATTTCACAGATTTCTGTATGACCCGTGTCTCCTGAACACACTTCTTCATAGGTTGGATTGTCCAGCCTACCTTGTCCGTACCCTACCGTTGTCTCCGATACACCCTTAAGTTGCTGAAAATAAGCCTCCACGCCCCAGAAGCATCCGCCTGCCAGCCAAATTTTTTTCATTTTTTCGTCTCCTGTTCACGTCTTTCTTTATATTTTACTAAGAACAGTCCCTTTTTACACCATCAACCTTATTTAAAGTTCTTGGCAGATATGGTTTTGGGGAAATATAATAGAATCAGTATTTACAATATGGCTGTGAAAATAGAAAGAGGCTGAAAATGAAGTTATTTGAAACTTATAAAATAGCACCCGAACACGACGGCTTAACTGTTGAAATATATCTTAAACAAATTTTGCAATACTCCGGCCGCAAGATTCAAAAACTTACCAGAAAAAAAGGACTCTTTATCAATGGCAAACCCGCTTACCTACAACGAAAAATCAAGCCAACCGACACCTTGCGAGTTCTTGTTCTCCAAGATGCATCATATGGTGTTGAGCCTGAGCAAGGCCAGATTGAGATCCTTTATGAAGATGAATTTTTACTGGTATTGAATAAGCCAGCACACCAGTTGGTTCATCCCACAGGTCGAACCTCGACCGGAACACTGGCGAACTTTCTGGCCTTCAAACTAAAACAACGCGGAGTGGTTTGTACCGTTCGCCCCATCCATCGGTTAGATCGTGAAACATCAGGCTGCGTCATTTTTGCTAAAGATGCCGCAAGCCAACACCTACTTGAACAGCAATTACAATCAGGCACACTAAAACGAACATACCAGGCCTTAGTCAAAGGGCTTGTAGAGCCCCCGACCGGAACGATTGATGCCCGAATCGGTGAGCATCCTCACCAACGCAATCAACGGGCTATTACGCCCCAGGGCGAGCCCGCGCGAACTCACTACACAACCTTGCAGCGCTTTCAGAATGAGTCACTTCTTGAACTGACGTTAGAGACCGGACGCACGCACCAGATTCGCCTGCATTTAGCCCACCTAGGTTATCCTATCATCGGCGACGGCATGTATGGAGTTCGTTCATCTTTAATGGCCAGACAGGCGTTGCACGCAGTTTCAATAAGTTTTGTCCACTTAAGAGAAAAGCGCCAACTTCTCGTTAACGCTCCCTTGCCCAATGATTTTGCCCGCGCCGTCGAAGCATTATCCAAAACTAACGCACCGGACAATCTCGACTAGTCTTACTTAGCGCAAATTGTTTTTCACCAGAAACTCATTCACTTGTGCAGCGATCACCTTTTTACCGGAAATGTCCGGATGAAGTCCGTCTTGGGCATACTTTACCGGCAAAAGACCATTTTCGTCAGCTAATACCGGATAAATGTCAATAACGTACTCCTGGGTCCGAAGAAACTCATTAACCTTGGCTAATTCCTCCTGCCAGTTATCAGCTGTCGGCTGATTAAAAACAAGCTCAATCCGTTCAGGATTTACCGGCGGCAAGGTTAAAAAAATCGGCACAATACCATTATCCTGACATTTCTGCTTGATTGTACTTAAAGAATCTATGACTTCTTCGCCTGAAGCACCACCCCTGATACTGTTGCTTCCACCTAAGATAAAGAGATATTTCGGCTGAAAGGGTAATACATCATTATCAAACCTTTCCACAAGCATAGCAGCAGTATCCCCACTGCGCCCCAAGTTTTTTACCGTAAACGGCAAATAATACGAATAGTCAAACCGTTCGTCAGAAGGCGGGTTTGATACCGCGCCGCCGCCGTGCGTAATGCTATCGCCAAATGTCGCCCACCGATAACCGGTTGTATTCACTTTAAACCTCACCGCATTTGAATAGGTTCCAATTGGCTGATTTTCAGAATCATAAGCGATAACCCGCCAATAGTACCGCCCCGCCTCCCGAAAGGCCTCATAATCATAATAATCGAAGCCGCTGTCCATTGAATAACTTCGGACTCGAAACTGGGATGGTTCGGTTCCATTCGGGTTTTCCGGGACCCTACTCGTGACTTCAATCTCATACCGTTCCGCTCCTAGTACCGGAATCCACGAATAGACCGGATACAAGAGAGATGGCCGTTTTTTTTGAGACACTGTTGGTGTTGGTTTTTCCGGATTAAATATTCCCTTACTGACTGCCATTGGCTTAGAGAAAGACCCTACTGGGTTTTTTTCCAAATCTAACGGCCTTACACGATAATAAAGTTGGTTGATATCCTGACCATCTAATTCAGCCAGGCTTATTTCCACACCAGGCGTATAGATGGCTGTTGTTGTATAAACAACTTTTTCTTCCGGCGCTTCCTTGGGACCATGAATCAGACCATCAGCGATCTCCAGTTCATACATGACCGCATCCTGGGCATTACGCCACACCAACTGCACTTTTCCCGTCTCAGCATAGACTGATGTTGTAAATAAAGTAATGATTAATACCAATAGAATTGTTGTAGCCAGTTTCAAAAAATTCAACCTCCGCTCTATACTCGCCAGAGCATAATCCTCCACACGACTTTATTGCTTAGACTTTATTATATTACTTTGCAGCAAATGTCACAACTTGCCTTCATATATAGGTAGCCCCGCCTAGATCGACTAAGCGGGGCTACTGTCTGGTGAGACGCGACATCGGAAACTAAAATCGTCCATTAACCTTTTTAACATTCGTTTTTTTCTCAGTATTAACAAGCAATTGAAAGACGTCGGGGCGAGCATAATGCCCGGCAACATCAAAATCAAATCGGCTTTGCGCAATTAAATCCAAATCTAAATCGGCGATCAGAATCTCTTCCTTGCCATAAATCGGCCCGGCGACATATTCACCCATAGGATTAATAATCGCGCTGCCGCCTCGGCACATAATTTCAGGCGCATTATCAAGTTCGTCATAGCAAGCCAAATCGGTCGGATACATATCCTTGGTAACAAACTGATTACACGCCAGTACAAAACATCTCCCCTCAAGGGCAATATGCCGTATCGTCGCTTGCCAAGCATCACGGGAATCGGCTGTGGGTGCCAGATAAAAACTTAGACCGCTATCATACATGACGGCACGGGCCAGCGGCATATAGTTTTCCCAACAAATCAGCCCCCCCATCTTACCATAGGGAGTATCAACAACCTCGAGAGTACTACCGTCGCCTTCACCCCAGATCAGCCGCTCTGACGCTGTCGGTTTCAGCTTGCGGTGTTTGCCCAAAATGCGGCCATCAGGACCAAAATAGATAATAGTGCAGTATAGTGTACTTTGACTACCTTCACATTCCCGTTCTATGATCCCCACCGACAGGTAAATTCCCGCCTGCCGGGCGGCTGCACCTAGTTCATCAGTGGCAGGGCTCGGTATGACAACAGAATTATCCCAATAGCGAGCAAAGTCTTTTCTTCCCTCCATAGACCTAGCACCGACATTAGCACCAAAGGTCAGTCCGCGCGGGTAGCCTGGGATTAACGCCTCGGGAAACAACACAATTTTAGCGCCTTTACTTGCCGCCTCAAGGGCTAATTCAACCGTCTTTTTGACCGTTGCTTCCCTATCCATGATGACCGGAGCAGTTTGAACGACGGCAACTCGTACTGATTTTTCCTGGGTCATACTATCGTCCTCCCAATGTAGATTCATATAATTGTATAATTAGCTAAACATTACCATTATCCTGTTGAGTTTATAATTTAACTAGCAAAAAAGACCAGCACCATTCGTTAAAATGGCAGTACTGGTCTTTGCATCTTATCCGACTAGGATTTCCTCTCAATAATCATGGCTACCCCTTGGCCGCCGCCAATACAGAGAGTTGCCAGGCCAGTTTCCTTATCTAAGTTCTTCATGGCATGGAGAAGGGTAGTAAGAATCTTCGTGCCGGTTGCGGCAACCGGATGGCCGAGCGCAATGGCTCCTCCATAGATGTTGAGTTTATCATGATCAAGTTTTAATTCCTTATCACAAGCAATGACCTGTCCGGCAAAAGCCTCGTTTAACTCAATTAGATCAATATCTTTCAGTTCCATGCCGGCTTTTTTTAGGGCAGCCGGAACAGCAAATGCCGGGCCAAGTCCCATATACTTCGGATCTAAGCCCACAAAGGAATAGGATCGAATGACGGCCAGAGGCTGAATACCGAGCTCAGCAGCCTTTTCTTCTGACATCGCGACAATAGCTGACGCCGCATCAGCTAAAGCGCAACTGTTACCGGCTGTAACAGTGTTTCCTGCGGTAAACACCGGCGCTAATTTGCCTAGTTTTTCCAAAGAGGTTTCTTTGTGTACCTCATCGGTATCAAAAACTTGAACACCTTTTTTACTCTTAATCTCAATCGGAACAATTTCTTCCTTAAAGACACCACTCGCAATCGCCTTTATCGCCTTCATCTGCGAATTCAGTGCAAATTGATCCTGTTCAGTACGGGAAATATTATACTTTTGGTTTAAAAGCTCACAAGTATCACCCATGAACATATCGGCAAGCGGACATAAGAATCCATCCCTATGCAGTACATCGTCGACAACCTTCTTACCCATGCGATGCCCCCAACGGGCATCAGGCAAGATATAGGGAACATTGCTGGCCGACTCGGTGCCGCCAGCCACCACGATATCGGTTTCACCAGCACCGACACTTAAAGCGGCAAGCTGCAAGGCCCGTAAACTTGAACCACATCTAATATTAACGGTGAAGGCCGGCACAGTAACCGGCAGACCGCCCTTAATTGCTGCAATTCTTGCCGGGTTGGCCCCAACCCCGGCTTGCCAGGCATTGCCGAAAATGACCTGATCAACCAGTTCATCGCCAATATTTGCCCGTTTAACAGCCTCTTTTATCACTGCCGCGCCCAGATCAGGCGCAGTTACGTTCTTTAATGAACCGCCGAACTTCCCGCCCGCCGTTCTGACTGCACTGGCAATAACAACCTTTCTCATATAGCTACCTCCAAATGTTATAACCTATTTTAATACCATTCGCTCGGGATCACACTGCGTCCGCAAAATTTCGAGTTCATGACCCGTAGGAGGTACAGCCTCAACAGCACGCGACAAATCAATCGCAAAGTTGATTTCTTCTTGAATCGCCTCAGGTGTAAAGCCAGGATAATAACTGTCAAGATACATTTTCTTGGTCAAATCATCGAACCGGAAGGTGGCCTTATTAGTGATGACCAATTGCGGGCCGCCACCGATCAGACCGACTTTCTCCCTGGCTCCTGGTCCATCAAGATAGCCAGGCGTGGTCAAGTAGTCAAGTTTATCAACAAATTTTCGTTTGCCCAGTTCCATAAAGGCCATTGATTGACCAACAACGCTGCCGATGTCACAAGCTCCGCCGCTGCCGCTAAAGCGTACTTTAGGGTTAAAATAATCACCGATAACAGTGGAATTGAGATTGCCATAAATATCAATCTGGGCCGCGCCCAAAATACCGAGCGTCTTTTTGCCCGTAATCTGATTTTGGATTAATGCAAAGGCTTCCGCCAAACCAGCTAACCGCACTGCCCCATGCATGACCCGTGGGTCGGACAGACTCATTGGCATTTGGTTAAACTCAACATCAATGGCGCCTGTTTCAAAGAAAATGACCACATCAGGTGTCGTAATTTTCTTAGCCGCCACCGCAGCTAACGTGGATATGCCTGTTCCGCATAATATAACATCAACACCGGCCTTTTGCACTTCTCGGGCCGCAACAATAGCCATCATCTCTTGAAGAGTATACTCTGACAAATCAACTACCTCCTTTTCAACTCCGGGTTATATCCGCAAACTGCATCTGCTCTAAGACTGTCAAGTCGTTCTGTCCCAATCAGCTGCAAGAATTCTTGACGATCTTTCACACCAACAATGTATTCATCAAGATATTTCTGCCATTCAATGCTATCCTTAGCAACCTTGGGATAGAAGTGCAGCAAAAAGGCAGGATCATAATCATAGTAACTCGGCACAGCGGTCGGATAGGCACCCCACGGCACCTCCACCACGGCACTGACCTGGAAGCTGATAATTTGATTATATTCAGGATTACACCTTAATTCATCAGTTTCAACGATTTCTTCACAAGTAACAATTACGTTTTTAGACGCTTTAACCTGTTCAAGATCAGAATATACTAGACCTTTCAGGCTAACATTGCCTAAAGCATCGGCCTTTTGGGCGTGGATAATAGTAACATCAGGCTGCAGAGCCGGTACTAGTACCAATTTATCAATTTTATCAGTTCTATTAAAGGGATTATCTTTTATAACAAGCTTCTTTAGCGGTAAACGTTCGTCCTGGGCCCGATATTCCTCGCCGAAGCCCCATTTATTGACAATATCGGTTCCCAGCGAAGAGTAAGTCGGCAAAAATGGCACACCCATTGCACCAGCCATAAACCGCAATGTCATTTGGTAATTTGAATAGTCCTCAACCTTGAGGCTGCCTTGTTCAATGGCTTTCCTAAAGTGCAAACAAGTTGGAGCAAACCTGCCGTTGCCACCGTAAGCAATCTCAATCCGCTCAACACAACCACCGCCAATCAGTTCATCAACTGCCTGACCATTTGAGCAGACGGCGATATGAAGGTGTTTAATCTTTTGGCGGATGATCTCATGTACAGTCGCCATGGGACAAAGTGTAGCCGAAAAGCCCCCTAAAGAAATCAGATCACCATCATGAACGAATTTTTCAACAGCCTCTGTTAAACCCATCAGTTTATTCTTGTCACTCAAAATTCTTCACCCTTTTCTATTCAATACTGTTAACGTTGCGAACCTAATACTTTTTCAAATTCAGTGAATCCAGCCACTAAACCATCAGCGATTTCATCAGCTTGATCTTTAGTAAGAATAAGAGGCGGAGCAAGCAAGAAATGGTCACCGCGCTCACCGTCAGCTCCACCGGTACCAGGATAGACAATAACACCCTGTTTAACTAAGATTTGGGTTATTCTTTCCGCAATCCCTAAGCCTGCTTCGAACGGCTCTTTTGTCACTTTGTCGCGTACAAACTCAACGCCTTGCATAAGTCCGATACCCCGTACATCACCTACGAACCAGAATGGAAGCAGCTTTTCTTTAAGCTTAGTGAGCAGATACTGACCAACAACACGAGAATTTTCGACAATCTTGTCTTCTACCAAAGTGCTGACAACAGCCAGCGATACCGCTGCTGATAATGGATTGCCGCCATAAGTATGACCATGCACAAAAACACCTGATCCGTTAAGGAAGGCATTGAAAACTTCGTCTTTGGCGATGACTGCGCCAAGCGGTGAATAACCAGCACTCATCCCTTTGGCGGCACAAATCAAATCAGGAACTACGCCAAAGTCATCAATGGCAAACATAGAGCCTGTCCGGCCAAACCCAGCCATAACCTCATCATCAATCAATAAGATATCGTATTGATCACAAATCTGCCGAATAACTTTAAAGTAATCAGGGTGAGGAACAATAGCCCCGCAGGCCGCCCCACCGACAGGCTCAGCGATAAAAGCAGATATTGAATCGGCGCCTTCCATCTTCAACAGCCGTTCTAAATCATGGGCACACTCAACACCGCAGGTTTCCGGTTTCTGGTTAAATGGACAGCGATAGCAGTAGCAAGGCGCTGCCTTAGGGAAATTAAGGAGTAACGGGGTATATTTCTTACGGCGCTTGTCGCCTGTCATAGAAAGCGAACCAATGGTATTGCCATGAAAGCTTTTCCAACGGGAAATAATCCGATATTTGTTGGTCTTGCCGTCTCTTTCAAGGAAATATTGCCGAGCCATTTTTATGGCTGCCTCGGTCGCTTCCGAGCCGCCCGAAACAAGGTAAAGCTTATTGAGTGATCCTGGTGTCAAGGTGGCAATTAAATCAGCTAATTCACGAATAGGCTTTGAAGTCCATCGAGACAAATGACTAAAGGCGACCTTCTGGGCTTGCTGAGTCATAGCCTCAATAATTTTAGGATGAGCATGACCGAGATTTGATACAGCCGCCCCGGAACACGCATCTAAATATTTCTTACCTTCCGAGTCATAAAGATAAACACCCTCGCCATGATCTACTTCCAAATAGCTCTTGCGTACACTACGATAAAATACATTATCCAAAGAATAACCCCTCCAGAAATTATTTTTGCATCATTTATTTCATTTTAATATATATCATGAAATATTTCCATCATTTTTTAAAAATCTCACTTTATTGCGTAAAAAAAACAAGCCGGTATAAACCGGCTTGTCAAAAAATCTATTCTATATCATATACCTGATACTGTTGCCATAGTGCCTCAAGTTCAGCTAGACGCTGTTTAGTGCTTTCAGGATTTTCCGTGCTGACCGCCACGATGAGAGCATTAATAAGCGATAACGGAGCGGCAAGTGAGTCGATAAAATAGGCCATATCGCGATGAGCCAGCAGCACGGTGTCACCATATCTTACCAGTGGTGATGTATGGGTATCGGTAATAGCCACCGTGTGCGCCCCCCGTCCCCTGGCAAACTGCATTCCCTCAACCGTCAGCTTGGTATAACGCGCGAATGAAATTCCAATCACTACATCTTGGGCTGTAACATCAGCCAAATCGTCTACAATACTGACTGTGCTGCTCACTAAAGTGCAATTTCTAAGAAGAATCTGGAGATAGTATTGCAAAAAACTGCCAAGCGACGCCGCACTCCGAAAACTGACGACAAAAATCTTCCGGGCATTGGCAATCCGAGTCACGGCTTCATTAAAACTTGCCATGTCCAGCTCCTCCATTGTCCGTCTTATATTGAGAGTATCGCGACTCATCACATCCTTGACCGGATGGCCTTGCGCTGATTTTAACGATAATTGCAACCGATCGACTGTCGTAATGCGACTTCTCACCATTTCACTCATCGCCTTAACCATATCAGGATATCCCTTGTAGCCTATATGCGTTGCAAACCGAATCACAGTCGCTTCGCTGACACCAACATCTTCGGCTAAGGCCTTAGCTGTCTGAAAGACGACTTTATCGTAGTTGTCAGACAAATATCCAGCCATTTTTTTATGCTTGGGACTCATCCCATGAAAATTTTCCTGAATTTTTTTTATAAATGACACGATACCGTGAAAGCCTCCATTTCTATGTGTAATATTGCTCTTAGTTAATTCCACCGTCCTCCCGCTTTATCCTGTCGGTGGCCTAAATCACTTGTCCTATATTGCGATAATATGGGAAATATTACTCATTGACTAATCAGTCACTTTTTTGATATATTAGATTTTGAACTATACATAGAGGAGGTTTTCCAATGAAAAAACTCGCACTTACCGTAGCCGTTTTACTCTCTGCCAATCTTGCTACAGGCTTTGCCGCCCCGATTAATGATTTATCCCAGAGCGAGACAGCAATCGGAGTTGTTATGCACGGCAGTGACATTGACAGCGATAGTTTCTATATCGAACATAAGCTGTCCAATAATTTTACACTTGGCCTACAAAACACTGATTTTGATTATGGTGGTGACGCCACTGATCTATACGGCCAGGTCAATCTAAACAATAACTTACGTGCCATTATCGGTAATCGCGACTATGATTCCGGCAACAAGTTTTATTTAGGAATGGCAGTAAATGCCCCGCTTGCTCCACAATTAGACGGCTATGCATCTTTGATCGGCGGCAGCAATTTTAAAGAACTCCAAGTTGGTGCTAACTATCAACTGACACGCAATGTTGACTTCAACCTCAACTACCGCTCAATAATGCCTGACCATGGCAGCAATAACGACGGCCTGGGCTTCGGCGCAACTTTTAAATTATAAAGCGAGACTTGATTCAGATGGAGTTTTAACTCCACCTGAATCCTAGTCGAACCGTATCCAGGGACTTAGCCGCTCTAAGACTCCCGCTTATAGAAGCGGGAGTCTTAGAGCGGCTAAGTTATCGGATAATATCAAACACAAAAAGACCAGCTCGAGCGTCCGCTCGAGCTGGTCTTTTTATATGCTTTATTTTTTTGCTTTGACTTTGCTCTCCTCAAGGTACTCATCATAGGTAATACGCTTATCAATAATGCCGTGATCGGTGATTTCGATAATCCGATTGGCGACTGTCTCAACAAACTGATGGTCATGAGAAACAAACAGTATTGTGCCGTCAAAACTCATCATCCCATTATTGAGGGCCGTTATTGACTCCAAATCCAGATGGTTGGTCGGCTCATCAAGGATAAGAACATTGGCACCGCTTAACATCATCCGAGCGAACATACACCGCACCTTTTCACCGCCAGATAGTACATTGGCCTCTTTTTGCGTTTCTTCGCCTGAAAACAGCATTCTGCCCAGGAAGCCACGAATAAACGTTTCGTCCTGATCACGGGAAAACTGCCGCAGCCAATCAACAAGGTTCATGGTAACTCCATCAAAGAACTCCGAATTATCGTTAGGCAAATAGGTCTGCGAAGTCGTTACGCCCCACTTAAATTCACCACTGTCAGCCTCCAACTCGCCCATCAATATCTTGAAAAGGGTTGTTTTTGCAAGACCATTTTCGCCGACAAAAGCAATTTTATCGCCCTTCTCGACTCTGAAAGTAACGTCTTCTAAGACTTTTTCACCATCAATAGTCTTATTAAGACCTTCAATATTCAGAAGCTGGTCTCCAGCCTCACGATCAGGCTTGAAGGCGATGTACGGATATTTACGGGAGGAAGGCTTGATATCCTCTAAGGTCAGCTTTTCCAACAGCTTTTTCCGCGAGGTTGCTTGCTTGGATTTAGAAGCATTCGCACTAAAACGCTGAATAAAGCTTTGTAGTTCCTTAACCTTCTCTTCAGTCTTTTTATTGGCTTCCTTAGCAAGCCGCAACGCTAATTCGCTTGATTCCAGCCAAAAGTCATAGTTACCGACAAATAGCTGGATCTTGTTAAAATCGATATCGGCGATATGAGTACATACTGTATTTAAAAAGTGCCGATCATGGGAAACCACGATAACGATATTATCAAAATTGCCTAAGAAGTCTTCCAACCACTGAATAGCCTCAACATCCAAATGGTTTGTCGGTTCATCCAATAGCAGAATATCTGGATTACCAAACAAAGCCTGAGCTAGTAAAACCCGAACTTTTTCGCTGCCGCTAAGTTCGCTCATTTTCTGGGTATGAAGGTCCTCTGAAATACCCAGACCGTTGAGGAGTTTAGCAGCCTCTGTTTCAGCTTCCCAACCGTTGAGCTCAGCAAACTCGCCTTCTAACTCCGATACCTTAATGCCATCCTCATCAGAAAAATCCGGTTTGGCATAAAGGACCTCTTTTTCTTCCATGATTTGATATAACCGGGTATGACCCTTAATGACGGTCTGTAAAACTTCAAACTCATCAAATTCATAATGATTCTGTTTTAGTACAGCAAGCCTTTCGCCCGGCGTAATGGATACCGCTCCGGTACTAGGCTCAATCTCACCTGATAAAATTTTTAGAAAAGTAGATTTACCAGTGCCATTTGCTCCGATCAAACCATAGCAATTGCCTGGTGTGAATTTTATATTGACATCTTCAAACAACGCCCGCTTGCCAAATGTAAGACTTAAATTACTTGTACTAATCAATCTATTTCCGCCTTCCTTTGCTAGAAACTTAACTTATAAAAACACAGGCCGTCCGATAACGGCGGCCTGTTATTCCACATACTTTATTACCATAGCATAAATTATGATTTACGTCAAACCCTTACAAGCCAATGATTTTTCAAACCATCCTTATCTCTCCAGCTCTTTTTTTATAAATAGCTCCATAGCCGAGTAATCAGAATCAGTATGTTTTTCTTTTGCGATTTCGATTAATTGTTTAGATAAAATGGCGTATAATCTAGTTTCATTTTCTCCAAAACATTCCATATGCTTTTTCATCGTCGATAAATCATTTCGTTCCACCGGCCCTGTCAAGGCTTTCGCAGGTCCAACTTCTGCTATCGCCTTGCATTGATTAAGAAACAATGTTTTTAATGAAATTTTAACAAATTCATCTTCAAACCCACACTCATTGAGCAACTTACTTCCTATATGCGCAATCGCGGTTACATGATTACTTAAAAAAACCGCAGCGCCATGATATTTAATTTTTTGTTCCGGCGTAATGATATTAACAAGATTACCTAACTGTTCAATAAATTGCTTTAAGGTATGTAAATATTGATCATTTCCTTCTATCGTAAAAACGGCTTGGGCAATTTCTTTATATGAGCTTTGCTTTGAATATATCGCAAACAATGGATGAACAGAATAACCAAACGCCTGTCTTTGCTCTATTCCATCGAAAACAGCAGACGACTGCATACCACTGCAATGACAGATAATTTTATTCTGAATTGGCATCGCTTTGAGATTATTCCAGACAATTTCTATTGTTGTATCCGGGACTGTTAAAAACAGAGTATCACTAGCTAGTAAAACCTGTTCAAGCGTTTCGAAATACTTCGTATTTGTAAAAACGGCGGCCTCTTTTGCAGATTCCAAACTACGGCTATAATATCCTGTTACATTAGCTCCTTTTTCCTTGAAATATTTCCCAAGTGTGAATCCTGCTTTACCTGCTCCAACAAATCCTATCTTCATTTAAACATTATAACCTTTTTTAAGATTTCAATTGATGTTTGGCTATCAATCATTATTAATCCTCCTATAAGCTAATTTACCCCTAATGCATCTTGTAAACATACTACTTCCTCATATTTTCCTCCTACTCCTGCAAAAGCTTCTTTTCAGTTGCTGCACCCGCCAGCTAATCTCATATATATTACCAGTAACAATACTTTTTCCTGTCAGAAAGTTAACTTTTTCTCAATAAACAAAATCTACCTTTTTTATAATATAATAATAATAATATAAAAAATATTCAGACAAGTAGTTCGAGGAGGGATTTCGTGTGGCTGAAAAATATAAGTTTGACGTTGTCATTATTGGTGGCGGTCCTGCCGGTATCGCTTGTGCTCTTCCCTTAGCCAAGGCGGGGTATACAACTCTCGTAATTGAGCGGGCATTACGATTGGGTGGTAAAAATCTTACCGGGGGACGAGTCTATAGCTATGCACTTGAGCTTGTTGAGCCGGGCCTTACAGCAAAAGCAGCCATGGAAAGAAAGGTCGTTCGTGAACAAATCATGATGTTAGGCGACCCCAGCGGGATCACTGTCGATTATTTTAATCCCGAACCTGACGGATCGACAGCACAATCGTACACTGTCCTGCGCGCGCCATTTGACGAGTGGTTCGCAAATTATGCGGAACAACAGGGCGTTGTTTTAGTCGATGGTATCAAAGTCGATAGCCTTGTCGAAAAAGAAGGCAAAATCGTCGGGATACAAGCAGGCGATGATATCGTCTTAGCCGATATCGTGATTGCGGCCGATGGCGTAAATTCTTTATTTGCCGAGCAATCCGGCTTACGGAAAAAGCTCTTGCCTACCGCAGTCGGAATTGGGGTAAAAGAACTCATTGCACTTCCTGCTAAAACGATTGAAGCCCGGTTTGGTCTAAAACCCGGCGAAGGGGCCGCCCGGATGATTATCGGCGGAACTAATGGAGTTGTCGGCGGAGGCTTTCTTTACACAAACAAAGAGTCAGTTTCGCTTGGCCTTGTTCTCAGTTCGCATTCAGTCACCCAGCAGGACAAGAAAATCTATGATATTCTTCAGGACTTTAAAATGCACCCGGCCCTTGCCCCCTTAGTCGGTGATGGCGAGACAATTGAATACGGAGCCCATATGGTTCCTGAAGCGGGTTGGCATGGTGTGCCGACGACATTGTACCGGGATGGATTTTTGCTTATCGGCGACGCTGCTGGGTTTGTTATCAATAGCGGGACAACGATCCGCGGCATTGATTTGGCAATTGTCAGCGGAGTCGCGGCCGCCAAGGCCATCATTGCAGCATCAGGCAAGCAAGCAATTGGACCTGTCTATATGAACCAACTAGAGGAACTCAATCTTATCTCAACGATGAAAGCCTTCGAGGCCTGGCCTGAAATCACGCACAATCCAAGAATGTCGAAAACTTATCCTGCACTGGCCAACGATATAATGAAACTGCTATTTACCGTTGATAACAACAAACCGGAAAGACTATCAAAAGCAATGTGGCGGGCGACCCGGCAACATGTATCAATCAGTGAAATATTAGCCGATGGCTGGAAGGGGTTTAGATCGGTATGACAATAAAAAAAGAAACAATCGAGCATTTGTTGAACTTAGACAGATATAAGGTTGATGAAAAACAGGCGCACATCATAATTGACAGCACAATTTGCGCCAAATGTTCTACCAAACCCTGTTTAGTGGTATGCCCTGCCGGGGCGTATGTTCTGGAAGGCGACCAGGTGCAATTCTCTTGTGCCGGTTGTTTAGAGTGCGGCACCTGCCGTGTCATATGTCCAAACGGCGGAATAACGCAGTGGGAATATCCGCGCAGTTCTTTCGGAATAAACTACCGTAACGGATGAAAATAGGAGGAAAATAGTACAAGGGATAGCCGCGGCTATCCCTTGATGCGTTTCATTTGCCAAACTCCAATGAGGAGGAACGTTAGGAAATATCCTAGTAATATACCGACCGACAACAACGACGGATCCTGATTGTGGCCAGCTAAGCGCAGTGCTTTACTCGCATGCGTCAGCGGTAGTATTTCAACTAAATAATGCAGGAAGGATGGCAGTCGGTCTGTCGAAAAGAAGGTTGCGCACAAGAACGACATCGGCGTTAGAATATATGTATTAAAATTGGCCATTTCTTCATGAGAATTCATCATCATTGCTGCTACAAAGCCTAACGCTGCAAAAAGAGCGCAATTTAACAGCAGTACGAGCCAAAACCAACCATGAACAGTCAAAGTCGCCCCAAAAGCAAACGATAGCAATATAATGACCAACGAAGAGATAGTCCCGCGAATAATGCCTGATACGATTTTCCCGATTACAAAAGATGTGGCTGCAATTGGAGCAATTTGATATTCTTCTATCGTCTTATAATACAGGCGACTCATATTAACAGGAGTACCCACGGCGTTAAAACTCATAATCATAGAATTTAACGCTAAAATACCTGGAACAATAAAATCCAAATAACTTCCGCCCTGCACTTGAATCTGGCTGCCAAGCCCCCAGCCAAAGGCGATTAAATACAAAATGGGAGAAACCATTCTCGATAAAATAAAACGCCCTAATCGCCTGTTGAGCACAAGCCAGTCACGCCATACCACAGTTCTAATATCAGCAAACATCACTCTCTCACTTTCCTTCCTGTTAACTCGACAAAAACATCTTCTAAGTTCGTATTTCGTAGAGTTGTGGAAGTGTCAAGGCTATTCATAAAAGTTACAGCCTCAGCCCGTACGGTAAAAAAGCGAAACTTAATCCCATCAGATTCTGTCCATTCCACAGCGTACTGACCTACTTTGCAGCGCAGATCGGCCGGCGTCCCGGTAATCACCAGTTTACCCTTCTCCAGAATAGCCACGCGCTGGCAGAGCGCTTCTGCTTCTTCGATGTAGTGAGTAGTGAGAAGAACGGTCAGACCTTGATGATTCAGACTCAGAATCAAATCCCACAGCCGTCTGCGAACTTGCGGGTCGAGCCCAACGGTCGGCTCATCCAAAAATAATATCTTCGGACGGTGCATCAGGGCGCGGGCAATCATTAAGCGCCGCTTCATCCCGCCGGAGAAGGTGCTTGCCATGTCAGCGGCGCGATCACTCAATTCAACGTACTCAAGCAGCTCATCAATCCGTTGTCGCCGTTCCTGCATAGGGATATGATGAAGGCGTCCGTGGAGTTCCAAGTTCTCCCATGCTGTCAGCTCACCATCCAGGTTTAAGTGCTGGGGAACACAGCCAAGCAGTGATTTAATCTTCCTGGCCTCCTCCGGTAATTGCAAGTTATTAATCGTAATTGCACCACCGCTATGGGAAGCTAACATAGTAAGGATTCGAATCAGCGTGGTTTTTCCGGCACCATTTGGCCCTAGCAAGCCAAATATTTCACCTTTTTCTATGGATAAACTCACATTATTTAATACAGTCCGATTACCGTATTCTTTCCGTAAGTTTTTAATCTGGATCATAAACGAACCCCTTCTCCGTTGCCATAGTGGGCTGGGCGGTAGCGGCCGATAGACAACGGGGAATACAAACTGGCCGATTATTGCGATCCCGCCAGATATCAGCTTCTACATGAAATACCTCGCGAAGTGTATCCACATCAATCACTTGCTCCGGCGTGCCCACGGCAAACAAACTGCCTTTCTTGAGTACAGCAATCCGATCAGAGTAACGGGCAGCATGATTCATATCATGAAGAACCATAACGACTGTAATCCCCTCTGTTCGGTTGAGTGCAGTAATAAGATCTAATATTTCCAGCTGGTGGGAAATATCGAGATAGGTTGTTGGTTCATCAAGAAGCAAAATTCGCGGTTTTTGGGCTAACGCCATGGCCAGCCAAACCCGTTGCCGTTCCCCCCCTGATAAAGTACTAACAAGCCTGTCAGACAACCCCATCAGTTTTGTTTGCTCCAAGGCCCAATCTAAGGCAAGACTATCTTCTTTTCGGGTATTCTTCCACCAATGCTGGTGGGGAAACCGACCATATTCCACTAACGATCTGACTGTAATATCACCTGGCGCACTGGTGGATTGAGGCAAAACAGCCATTAGCCGAGCGAGCGCAACCGGGCTATAAGAATGAAGCGCCTTATTATCCAACAAGATCGCACCATTCTGTGGTTTGATGTTCCGCGCTAAAGCTTTAAGTAAAGTACTTTTCCCAGAGCCGTTCGGCCCGATAATCGACAGAATTTCTCCGTCCTTAATTGTGAGGCAAAAGTCATTGAACAAAGCTTGTGTACCGAACCCTATCGATAGATGAGATGCCTCTAACATAGCTGTTTTACGGCTCCTTTCTCAACAGGTATAGAAAAAATGGGGCTCCGGCAAAGGCCATAATAATACCAACAGGCAGTTCTACTGGTGAAAATAGCGTTCTGGCTAAAGTATCACTAACGCTTATCACCGCAACCCCGAGCAAAGCCGAAGCAGGAATTAAAAACCGATAATCTGATCCAATAATAAGTCGTGCCGCATGAGGAACCACCAGCCCAACAAAGCCCAGCAAACCTGCAACACTGACAGCACTAGCCGCTAATAAAGCTGCAACAGCCGTCAGGATGAGCCGGCTTCGTTCGACAGAAAGCCCTAGTCCAGCGGCGACTTCATCGCCAAGCTCTAAAATATTAAGGGTTTTAGAGCTAAACAAGGCAAACAAGCCGCCGATCAGACTGTACGGGAGTATCGCATAAAGATGTGGCCAACTTCGCGCTGAAAGGCCGCCGACCATCCACATGAGCGCACCGTGAACCCGATCACTGTAAAACACCAGTAAGCCTGCTATCCCTGCACCGAGAAAAGCCGAAACGGCAACACCGGCTAAAATAATGCGCACCGGACGGATACCGCCTTTCCAAGCCAAAATATAAATTGCCAAAGCCGATCCCATCGCGCCGAGAAAGGCGGCCGGAGTCAACAAATACTCGTGGTGAGGAAATAAAATCAAGATGATAATACCGACAAGTCCTGCACCGGATGAAACACCAATAATATGCGGATCAGCCAGCGGACTTCTCATAATCGATTGAAGAAGGGCGCCCGAAAGAGCAAGATTGAGTCCCACTAAAGCTCCTACTAAAGTACGTGGCAAACGGATATTCCAAATAATTTGGCTTTGAGAGGTTGAATCAGGATTAAGGAGAATTTGAATGACCTCTCCCACGGGAATACTAGCAGCTCCGTTGGCCAAGCTAATCAGTATGCCACCCACGGCAGCGACAGCTAACAAAACGAGAAGCATCAGCCGTTGCACCATTTTCCGACTTGACAAGTTAAACAAACCCGACTTATTTTCCACTGCCATACACCTCAGGATAAACCAGTTTGGCCATATACTCCACAGCTTCAGGCATACGCAGACCAGGATTCAATAAGAACAGCTCTGATGGCAGAAAATAGACCTTTTTCTGCTGCACTGCTCTTAGGCTGCTCCAAGCCGGGTTACTCTCTACATCAGCGCGCATCCGTTTCTCAATTTCTACCTTATCACCCATAGTAACAACAAACATGATATCCGGGTCAGCTTCCACCAGTCTTTCCATACTATAAGGAATAGCATCATTATCCGCATTAACCGGTACACTGCCTGCAGCAATATTGATCAACCCGATTTCTTTTGCAATACTTCCGGCAATGGTCGTATCAAGTTCAACTGTAACGCTTTTGGCAGTAGCATGTAAGATGGCAACTTTTACTCTTCTGTTAACCGGAAGCTTCGCAATAGTCTCTTGTATCTTAGATTGCGTTGTGTCAATCACTTGTGCGGCTTTGGCTTGCGTTCCGGCAATATTACCCATCATCCGGGTAATTTCAATCGTATCTTCCAGAGTTTTATACCGCAAGATAACAATAGGAATCTGACTGCTTTCCATACTTGGTACCAATTTTTCGTGCAAACCTTGAACACCTATAACAAGATCAGGCTTAAGCGCTACTAATTTTTCTAAATTGATGTTATACACAAAGCCGACCTCTGGAACACTCAGCGCCATTTTGGGGATTGATTCTGTCTTAGAACTCGGTCTGCCAATCGCTTTGCCATCAACACTATAAAACAAATCAACAAACGACGCTGATAGCAGAATAACTCTTGATGGCTTTTGCGGCAAAGTGACAGTCCGCCCTGTGCTGTCTTTTATTGTCAAGTATGCTGTTGAGTTAGCGGGAACCGGGGCCGGCTTGGGCTTAGGTTCACTAAAACAACCTGTCACTAGAGTTGATACAATGACCGTGCATACTATCCCAAACAGTAACAGTTTTTTCCTCAAGGCGTTCACTTCCTTATGCTCTTGTTCTTCGCGATACAATAGTTGATAAATAGTTGGGTTGATAGCCCTTATCAATATTGTTAAAGTTATCTACAACTTGTTCATCACCCAGACCGCACCGGCTTGTCATGACAGCATGTTCAGCTAAGCCGTGCTGTTCTAACTTTTCCAGAAGTTGCGGAAAATTCTTATATACTTTCATAAGAACAATATTATCAGATGCCGCAAGAACTTTATCTAATTTGGCATCTTCCATAGTAGCCGGAATAATACTGAGAACATCATCCCCTTCTACAAGAGGATACCCAAGCCGACTACCAATTGCGCAGAAAGCTGTAACACCCGGAATTGTTTCAATAGGGTAACCGCAATTCTCCAAAAGTCGGTATACATAAATATAAGTACTGTAAAACATTGGGTCACCCAGCGTAAGGAAGACTACGTTCTTCCCTTTTTTCAACAAGTCTAAGATTATTCCTTTATTTGCATCCCATGCCTCTGACAATGTCTCAGAGTCTGACACCATTGGGAAAACTAATTTAACAACATCAACATCTTTTTTCAAAAACGGCTTGGCAATGGTAAGGGCCAAGCTATCTTCTTTCTTTTCTGTTTTCGGGGCAATGATAACATCAGCCTCATTTATTACATTGATTGCCTTTAATGTGAGTAAGCTAGGGTCTCCAGGACCAACGCCCACACCGTAAAATATTCCTGCCATAGTTACCTCCAAATAATCGTAAATTGATCGGATAGTTAAGCGCAAAATCAACCCGGACCATATGGGCCAGGGTTGATTCTATCACACTTTTTCCTGCTGGGAAACCCCTCTTTGACAACTGCTTTTAGTCTTTGTGAGGCCCTTCTTCTAAAATATCCTATTCTTATTACTCATGCTTCTCTTCGTAGGTTTGATCAATAGCGTCTTGCACATGTTGGACATAGATATCTTGAATGGCAGCATTTTCACCAAGACCATGAACATATGTGTCGACCTTGAAGCCTGCTTGCAGAAGCTGTGACTTTGCTGAATCCTCTTCATCGCCAGCCATATCATTAGTAGCATGATCACCAGCCACTAACATAAATGGCATTAATGTAACCTTTTTAATTTTATTTGCTTTCAATTTATCCACGACTTGATCCAACATTGGGTAGGACTCAACTGTATAAATAAACACATTGTTTAGACCGGCATCAGCGATTTTCATTTGCAGAACAGCATAGGCAGCATTGGAGGGATGAACACCGCCATGCCCCATAAAGACAATAGCATCACGCCGACCAAGTTCGGGCATTTGATTTTTAATTGCTTCAATGGCAGCGGCATAATCATCTGGTTTTTCTTCTTGGCCCATGTAATATAAAATGGGTCGTCCAAGCGATATACGATCAAAAGCCTTGCTATGTGCATAAGAGCTCACCATACGACGCACTTTTTCATATTCGGCACCGGCTTCAATATGGAGAGGCTGAACAATCACTTCTTTATATCCTTCAGCTTTTAACCGCTCTAACGCCTGTTGTTCATTATCAATTTGGATACTATCTCTTTCAGCTAGTTTCTTGATAATAATGCGGGATGTAAAAGCCCGGCGAACTTCATAATCAGGAAATGCTGCCTGAATTTTACTTTCTACACTCTCAATTGTCAATTTTCGTGTATCAGGATATGTAGTACCAAAACTTACCACAAGGATTGCCTTTTTGCCAGTTTCCGGAGCGGCTGCATAGGCCTTTTGTCCAAAACTAACAATACCAAAACTTATAGTAAATAAGAACGCTGTCATAATAAACCAAATCGTTTTTTTCATATTATCTTTACTCCTTATTTTGAATAAAAGAAGACCCTCCCAAAAAGCCGGGAGGGTCGTATGTACATAAGAAATTAATCTTAATAAAATCCCCTTCCCATCGCGCGTGGGTAAAATCGGTGACTGTCAGATAGGCAGTTCTCCTGGCTCTGGATCATCGCTCGCCCAAACCTTCCCAAGACCTTCGTCCCAGTGGCACAACATGGGTTTGCTCCTCATTACAGTGGCGGGACCGCGTCGGCATTATACCGAACTTCCCTATTAAGCCCCGTAGGGCACCTATCTCGAAAATATTAAGTTATCTATTAACGATGCATCCTTAACTGGTTATCATAATACCAGTTTTCCCATATCATTGCAATAGCCATCCAAAATTCTTAATCGATATCTATCCAAGCTGCAGGATTTCACCTAACACCAAAGAATAATACAACTAAGAGTAATATCCCAGTTTTCCACCTGCTATAATCACCGTGAAAAGGACGTGAATACCAATGCTTAATTTTAGTCTGCCTGAATTAGGTATGATTTTAGTCATCGCGCTCATCATCTTTGGCCCAGGCAAATTGCCTGAAGTAGGCAAGTCTTTAGGCAAGGGAATCAGCGAAATGCGGCGGGCCCTAAATGGCGAGCAATCAAAAGATGCACCCATCACCGTCCAAGCAAAAGTTGAAGAAGACCCAAAAGAAAAGCCGCAATAAAGATGACAAGACCTTAGCCGCAATATTAATCGGCTAAGGTCTTTATTTTGGTTAAATACCGAGTAAGTTATTTTCTTCTAATTACCAATTCACATTTTTTACTACCGTCAACGAATCCTCAAACGTTCTTCCGTTTCCTCTAAGCAAATTCAAATCGCTGACGACAACTTTCATAGGACGCACCCGTTTGAATGAACCATCGTCCAGCCTTTCGGTATAAGAGGCCAGTGAATGAATAGCATATCGCTTGCCATTTTCCTGTCCAAGATATAGCATAACATGGCCATTCATGTGAAGGGCAGCACCAGGCTGTAAAAAGCTAAGTTGCGCAATTCTTGCCCTAGAATTGTTCTTTAACTGAAAAACACTTCCGACATTTACCTCTTGCTCATCAGCATTGCGCGGCAATTCAAAACCAAAGCTTCGATAAACATTCATAATAAAGCTTGAACAGTCAACACTATCATGCATTCCGCCCCAGCCATATGGCTGGCCATAGTACTTGAACGCCTGCGAAATGATATTGGCTCTTGTATAGGGTAGATAGCCGACATGCACATCGGCTGATCGAGGTATTGAAACTTGTTTAAAGGACAATTCACCTAATTGATCACGGGCCGGCAGCTTGACAATATAATGATCTTCATTACCAATGTCTGCCTGCCTAATTAGTGGTAGCTTGGCCCCCATTTCGAAAACAAGCGGCGCATCAGTGCCATGATAACCCGCCAATTGCACATTACTCCCCGTAACAACCAAAAAGTCCTGCTCATCGATATACTGAACCCACTCTGCACGGTCACGAACTACCGCGAGGTTGTCTAGTAATACCCAGCCCCGATAATTGCTGCTTTGAATGAACCCCCACTCATTGTTGACACTCTTATGCAAGATGATAAGCGGTTCTCCGGGGTTGATAATTGTTTCCTGAAACAAATCAAACTCACGGTCACTCGCTGTATCAAATATCCCCAAGCGAGTTGGGAACGTGCGGACATTGGTTCGTACTATCGTAAAAGCATAAGCAACCTTGTTATAATCTTTGACCGCCCCAATATTCAGCTGTTGATTAAGCTCGTCAAAATAGCGGTCTGAAACCAGAACCCCTTTTGAATAGACAGTATCCTGTGGCATTGCTGCGGCTTGCAACAAACCTGTCAAGGATTGTGCCGTCAGATAAGCAGGATAGCTGCGCAAATCAAAAATCGTTGTTGGCAGCACTCTCTTTACTTCAGCATTATACTGGCTGATATTCTGTGCCGACATAATCACTGCAGCCGGTTCTTCAGCCTTATTAATCCAATGTTCAGGTGTGTTCATTCTTAAATCCCTATTCATTGATGCACCCTCACCCATATGTACCGGATCGAGTAATACCAACAGAACAATTACCACGAATAATTTGCTAAGATTCATCATCATAATCTGCTGCCTTTCTTACGAGAAATTAATTAATTTATCCAGGGAATCAGCTAGTAATCTCTTTTTCAATTATTGTCAGGACAAATCCTTCGCCATCATTGTAGGGATTAACTTCAAACCAGAGCTCTTTCTTATCTTTTATCAGCGTAAATGTAGCAACCCTTCCCGCTTTATCATCCACATCCTCACTATCAAACAGCGTTGTTCCGCCCAGCGCTTTCACTTGATTGCCATAATAACGAACAATATGCAGCTGACTTGAAGGAACTACACCATCATTCATAGCGTAAGTAACCCGAAACTTTTTACCTTCAACTTTCTTAATTCCTTCATTTGTTGAAAAGGCATATTCATCAAAAATCCTGTCCTCGTTATCTGAAACATAATAATTAGGCATACGAGTAAAATATGGAAGGTTCTTCCCCTCATCATGATTAGCGAAAACGACCGGAGCCGCAAAAAGACACAAAGCCGCTAATAGCAGCACCACAATAAAAGAAATCTTTTTCATTCCCGGCGGTGATAAACCGCCTCACCTCCTCGAATTTGTCATTACTGCAAACATTCACCTATAAACTGCCAAATTCCTCTTTGTGAGCAAATTAACATTATTACATAGACATTAACTATCTGTTTAAATAAAAAATTGCTTCTGAAAATCTCTCCAGAAGCAACTTTTTCATTTAAAAATCCCAAGCGGTTTGCCAAGCGGCAAAAACTGTTTTCCGAAAAATTTATTAAGAAAAGTAGCACCTGCTGCATAAAGCGATAAAATTGCAGTAACAAGTTCGGCCCAGGCTGCCATACCATGAGCCCAGTGACCACCAATGCCGAGAGCATCTAATGCAAGACAACCCAGTAAAACATCAATAAATACCATAGTAACAAAAAGAACTTTAGTGGTTTCGGTAGCGGCAATTGTGGCAAAGATTGAAAATATAAAATACCCAAGGAAAGCAATGCCAAGTTGTTTAACATCTGCAGCAGCCGCTAATGCAGGGCCAAAAACTCCCATTTTTATCAGCCAGCTAGCAGCAACGCCCGTCCAGAATAAACCATATGCACCAAAAACAGTAGCGCCAAACAAATTGTTGTGTTTAAAATCATACACACACGCGATCATTTGGGCAACAGAGCCTAAAAGAATAGCCCAGGGAATGACAAAAGATAGCCCTGTAGTAAAACCAAGTTTCTGCGATGAAGCGACCAACGTCACCATAGCAAGCCCGAATAAACCTAATGCTGAAGGATCTGCGACTACAATTTGAACCTTTTGCTGCGTATCTTTCATTTCCTACCTCCTAATATGTAGCGGTCAGGCCGCCAGAAGATAGGATAATATATCATGGAAAATATGTCAATAAAAACTATATAAGGTCGAATATAGTCACTCATCGTCTTAAGATTATCATTACTAACTATAGCGCTCTATTTCGCCGTTATCCTCCGCATTTCTATCACCAATAACACGTTTTCTTTTCAATATAATCTATCGTACTAAACAAAATCAACCCGATAATGCTTAATACCACAATCCCAGAGTACATTTCCAGATAATTAACCCGCATCCAGGCATCCATAATGAAATATCCCATTCCATACTGGGTCCCAAAGGTTTCCGTAAAAAACAGCACCGATATTGCTGTAGCCATGGCAACCCGGAGTGATGTTAAAAACTTTGGCAACGAAGCCGGAATCAGTATTTCCCGGAAAATATCAGCCACTCCGGCCCCTAGAGAATATAAAGGATAGTAGGTTTCTTTGGGGATACTTTTCACTCCGTCTCGCACAGCCACAATGACCTGAAAAACAATAATAAGAAAAATCATGAGTACTTTTGCCATTTCCCCCAAACCAAATAACAGCATAATCACCGGTAGTAGAGCAATCTTGGGGATAGGATAAGTTAAATAGACAACAGGTGATAACGCCCGGTCCCATCGTGCAAAATAGCCCATACAAAGCCCGAGGGGAATACCGATTAGCACGGCCAGAAAAACTCCGGCAACAATTCGGCCCAAACTGTACAAACCATGAATGGCGATTTTAGGAACAAACACACTAATTAAATTTTCCAATACAACCCCTGGCGAAGGAATGATCGGCAAGTTCACCAAAGCAGAAGCTACCTGCCAGAAGGCTAAAACGATGAAAATTCCGTAAATATACCCTAGCCCCGTTGATTTTTCGTTCATTTCGACCAATCCTCTTTTATCTTTTTCCGCAACTGGCGGCATAGCTGAAAAAAGTCTTCATGGTTTCGCACATCTTCCACACCAAACAGAGGATTATCAATGATTGTGCTGACGGTTCCCGGGGATACCGAAAGGATCACAATCTTCCGACCTAAGTAGACAGCCTCTTCCACATGATGGGTAACCAGGATTGTCGAAACAGCATGCTCGCGCCAAACCGCTAAAAATACATCCTGGATTTCTTCCCTGGTCATAGCGTCTAAAGCGGAAAAGGGTTCATCCATCAAGAGCAAGTCCGGCTTTAACAGAAAAGCCCGTGCTAATGCAACACGCTGTTGCTGGCCACCACTCAATTCGCCTGGATAGCGTCTTTCTAAGCCCTTTAAACCAAGTTCCTCAAGCAAAAGCGCTATATCTTCCGTACCACTAGCGCTTGACAAACCTTTAATTTTAGCACCAAGACGAATATTTTCATCGACATTTTTCCACGGCAGCAATCCATAATTTTGAGGTATAAAGCCAATCCGTTGCTTGCTTGGCCTAATCGGCTGATCGTTGATTTCAACAGTTCCATCGAAATTCGTAATGATTCCGGCCAGTACCTTTAGCAAGGTCGACTTACCGCAGCCGGAAGGGCCGATGATGGCACAGGTTTCTCCCGCCTCCAGCTCCAGATTAATATTGTCGAGAGCCGCATAACAATCTTCCAGTGATTGATAAGTTACACTCAAATTGTTAATTTTAATCATCTTAAACTACCTTACAAATCGGTCATCGACTACATCTTGATACGAGTACCCTTTTTGAATCAAATTCCTAGTCTGAAGCCAGGCCATAACATCCTCAACATCTTTCGGCTTCGGCGCTACCGGTTTTTGATAGTTAGGCAGCACCAACGCACCTTTAACACTTGGTGGGAAGCCACCCTTATCAATCACAATATCAATATAATTCTCCATCGGTTCTTTAGCTAAATAATCGATGGCTTTGTTATAGGCCCGATACATAGCCTGAATTTCTTTTTCCTTGCCTGTAACTGCCTTGCTGGTAAAAACCATGACCCCAGGATAGATCCCGAGCTTGTCCGAGCTATTAAGCACCTTACCCCCGTTTTTTACGGCAACTGTTGCCATCGGTTCCGGCAGAGTTGCAGCCGCAATCTTGCTGTTTTGCAGCATTTCTAAGCGGGCCGGGATTTGCGGAATAGCAATTTTATTGACATCAGTCCCGCTTAAGCCACCTTCGGCCATAACCTTATCAGTAACATATTCGATAATGGTATTCTTAGAAATTGCCACATCCTTGCCTTTTAATTGCTGGATTGAAGTGGCCGTTTCGTCCTTGTTGATTACCAGCTTATAACTGCCGGTTGTTAACGAGGTAATAACAGTATCAAAACCACCTGCCTTAGCAAAGGCCTCGGCCAGCATATCCGAAATCGCCCCGTCTAAGTTGCCGCTTTGCAGGGCACTGTCGCGATCCACAGCACTTTTAAACGGTTTGAGCGTCACCGTCAGGCCCTCTTCTTTAAAAAACCCTTTTTCTTGGGCAATTATGAACGGAATCGAATCTACGTCAGGCATGAGACCAACCGTGAGATTCTGCATTTGTCCGGCCTTGGCCGACTCATCTTTTTTATTATTGGCACAGCCTCCGAGCACAAACACCATAAGGCCAATCATGATTACGGCGATAAGTTTTTTCATTGAATAATCCTCCGTACTTTATAAGATATTCTTTAACGACAAGCATAACATTCCTAAGTTATAGTTCTACATAAATAGTCCTATTCCTATTCAAATATACAGAAAAGAAGCCCCACCCTTTTGATTCTTCGGGCGAGGGCTGTTATCCATATGTAAGCAAATGACGACTTAGATGAACGAGCTGATCAATGATACTTTACCTAACGCCTTGCGGCTCTCAACATATTCATGAGCCTTAGCAATTTCATCAAACCGGAACTGCTGTTTATCAACATGAATACGCAACTTATTGGCTTCAATTAAAGCAGCAACCCGCTGCAAAATCTGGCCGTGTTTTTCACGATCGCGATTATAAAGCAGCGACATCATAATAAAAACCGCATGCAGACTGATTGCCTTGGAGTGCATCAACCCAATATCAACAGTGACGCGGGCATTGGTGGTGCAAACTGCACCCTTCATTTTTACAGCCTTGAAACTATTCGCCAGATTGTCCCCGCCAACCGGGTCCATAACGATGTCAAAGCCCTTATTGTCAGTATATTTCGCCGTATATTCTTCGACTGACTCATTAGCAGTATTAATAATATAATCGGCCCCAAAAGCCTTAGCTACAACGGTTTGCTCTTCCCGCCGGACCGTACCGTAAACAATAGCCCCTTGGGCTTTGGCAATTTGCAGGGCGATTTGCCCAACACCACCGGCTGCTCCATGGATTAAAACCTTATCACCGATTTTAACAGACGCCTTTTCCACCAGTGCTTCCCATGCAGTAATACTAACCACCGGAAACAATGCAGCTTGCGCATCATCAATATTGTTCGGCTTCTTGGCAATCAACTTAGCATCAACAAGCATATATTCGGCTAATGCGCCTTGCAGAGTACCTGCACCTCCCGCAAAACCAAAGACTTTATCGCCGATTTTCCACGGCGCGGTGTCATCACCGACCGCGACAATTTGACCGGAGAAGTCAGAATTTAAAACCGCGGGAAACTCATGGGCTATAGCCGGAACTAAGCCAGAGCGAATCTTTAACTCAATCGGATTGACACTACTGGCAGAAACCTTTACCAAAACATAACCTGGTTTCACTGCTGGCTTATTGAGTTCTGCCAGTTCAAAGACTTCCGGACCACCAAAACGACGAATAACCATTGCCTGCATGAGGAAAGCCTCCTTAAATCAATGTTTATTTAAAAATTTTGACACGTTCTGCCAAAGGTTGAAAGTCTTTAGCACCAGGCACAGCAGTCGGCTTGCCGAACGGCATTTGGGCAATTAATTTCCATGTATCAGGAATATTCCAAGTTTCCTTCACTGCTTCATCAATCAGCGGACTGTAATGTTGGATCGAGGCTCCGAAACCCTCGATCTCCAACGCGGTCCAAATGACATGCTGATGCATTCCTGAAGAGTGATGGGACCAAATAGGAAAATTATCTTTATAAAGCGGAAACTGATTTTGAAGATTCGCAACAACAGCCATATCTTCAAAATAAAGAATTGAGCCATACCCATTACGAAAACTATTGAGCTTTTCTTGAGTGGGAGCAAACTTCTCAGGCGGAACGATTTTTCTAAGTTCAGCTTCGACAATGCCCCATAGCTTGTTATGCTCTTCGCCAAGCAAAACAACTACTCTGGCACTCTGCGAATTAAAGGGTGACGGCGTATGTTTCACCGCTTCTTCAACAATTTCTTGAATCCGTTCATCAGACGCAACAAATTCTTTGCTAATTCCATAATAAGATCTCCGGTCTTTCACTGCAGTCAAAAAGTTCTTTTCCATAAAAAGCCCCTCCTCTGATGATAACATAAAAATTATCTGTTAATAACTCATATTATTTATATGATATACGCCAATCCATAATCTGTCAACGGATGGCACTCGTACAAAAGAACACCTCCAGTGAAAGATTCTCTCACTTGGAGGTGTTCTCATAACGTTAATCAGCGAGTTCCACGGTGACTTGTACATTAGCGCCCACTGTTATTTTTCCTGCCGCAATACTGGGTGCAGCCGAATCCATAGCAGCTGTTTTAAAAGCTCGGTTTTCCAACATTACCGGATGATAATACACCCCGGACTCATTAACCATTGTCACGCGAGCAATTTTTTTGTTTAAGGCGCCCGCGATAACATTAGCCTTTTTCATAGCGTCTTTAACAGCGTCCTCCAAGGCTTCATTTTTAATATCCTTAGCATTTTTTGCTTCAAATCGAATGGAACTAATTTCATTAGCGCCAGCGTTTGTCGCCTCGTTCACTAATATTCCTACTTTTTCAACAGCTGTCGTGACTTCAATGCGATTTGTGACCCGATAGCCCTTGAGGGTAGGCATGCTGTTTTTTTCGTAATCATAGACTGGCTCAATCTGGTATGTATCGGTCTTGATATCTCTGTCTGTTACGCCTTGTTCCTTCAACGCCGAAAGCACTTTATCCATATTGAAGGTATTATTGTCTTTAGCTTTTTGAATATTAGTGTTAAGTGTATTAACCGAAATGTGAATCTTTGCCACATCGGGATCAATTTGCTTTTCACTACTGCCGTTGACCTGCACCACTGTTCCTGCCGGAGCCTCTTTGGCAAAGGCTGGGACTACCATCATCAAGAGAACCACCATAATTAAAGAAATCTTTTTTAACATTTTCGTTGCCTCCAAACTAAGGTAAATTTTTAACACTTTTTATGTCTTTCATAGTCATAAACGTACGATTAGCTAAAAGGTAACGCGTCTAAAACTTTTTATCCGATTATTTCTTGAACCCTGCCGACAATGCCATTATCCAGCCGCACCTTAATCCCGCGGTGGTGGATCGGGCTGCTTGTTAAAATATCCTTTACGATTCCTTCTGTCAATTGCCCGGTACGTTGATGCGGCTTTTGGACGATCTTAACCTTGATGCCAGGCCTAATATTTTTTCGTTCTGTACCATTCATGGGTCGAGCCTCCTTTTTTAAAAGACACCAAGGCATTCCTTCCCTGGTGTCTTTTGCTGCTGTTATTTCGCTTTTTCGATTGTTATTTTCTTAATAACAACATTTTCAATAGGTTTGTCCTGTCCATTCACTTTTACTTTACCAATCGTGCGCACTACGTCCATGCCTTCGATGACCTTGCCGAACACAGCATGTTTATCATCAAGCCATGGTGTAGCCTTAAGAGTGATAAAAAATTGCGACCCGCCGGTATTCGGACCAGCGTTTGCCATGGAAAGAACTCCTTCAGTATGCCTAAGGTCACGGCTAAATTCATCAGGAATGGTGTAGCCGGGGCCGCCTGTACCATTTCCTTTAGGATCTCCACTCTGAATCATAAAATCATCAATGACGCGATGGAAAATCAGCCCATCATAAAACCCTTTATTAACAAGTGTAGTAAAGTTCTTGCTAGTTTGAGGAGCTTTATCTTCAAACAGCTCAATCCGGAAGTTACCTTTTGATGTTTCAAACAGCGCCACACTATTGCTCTTAGCGCTTACATTGACAGTTTGGGGGTTAGGCGCAACCTGCTTATTCAAACTACCGTTATTATTTGTGCTATTACCGGCGCAACCGGCAGTCAGAAATACTAAAAGGGTTACCATCAATCCAAAGATTGTCCAGTATTTTTTCATAATCTCACTTCGCTTTCTTTATTACCCAAATATTTGCTGCTATTAGTATACCATAATATAGCATTCTCCTCCACATAAGCGGCCATCTCACAAAAAAAAGAGCCTACTGGCTCAAGGTTTATTTCATCGCGGTCTTTAGTACGTTGGCAAATGTATTGGGCTTTTTCCTTTTTAATCCTTCCTTGGATGGTTGAGGCTCCCGCTTGTAATCTTTAATACTTTGCACAGCTACTATTCTTAAAACCATATTAATCGCCCTCCTGGCTTTTAAATAGGCCTCTACACATATTATCGTCACTTTGCAGTAAATAGTTAAGCAAACTATCATTTTTTTTCGATGAATGATCACCGTGGTGCGTAAACCACGGTTTTTATTTTTTCGTACTGTTTGTCTAAATTTTTGTTTCACCTTAGCATATATTACATTTATTGGAATATATATGGATTGCAAGGTTCCATTTTATTCCGTCACCAATGTATAAAACCTGGTTTAAAAGGGATTCTATGGACTGGACAAGTTCGCGAGAGTGTATGACTAAGAGAAGACTTATTAAAAAATTAGGAGGGTCAAAATGAAAAAAATTGTATTGGCAGTCTTATTTACCTTCGCTTTATCCAGTGTGGCTTTTGCTAGTCCGCTGACGGACTACTCCAAAGGCAAGGCGGCTTTGGATATTAACTACCGTGTTAGCCCGGACTATAATGTGGATTCAAAATTTGGTGATTTCAATTTAAAAGAAGAAGCTAAGAATATTGGCTTACCAACTAATTTCGATGGCGACAGCAACGTGGAATGGGGATTTACTTATGGTATTGGGAACAATTGGGCATTGCAATACCGCCAAGCAACCCCTAAGGGGCAGCTAAAGCTTATCGATCATACAGGCACCAATTATGAAATCCCCGATTACCAGATGGTATCCCGTATAAGTGCTAACGAGACTTCTACTCCTATTCAATCTATTCTCGATGAATTACCTCTTAGTTCGGCTAATGTAAACATTGAATCTAAAACCAGAGTAGAAGAGTACAATGTCATGTATAAAATGGATAAAAACTTTTCACTGTTCACAGGTATCGTAAGGGCTACTCCCAGCGCTAAGGTAAATGCAGGCGCCGAAGCTTACTGGGGCGATGCGTACAGTGGTAACGTTGGTTTCCAAGGCCATGACAAAAACATTTGGCAATTTGGCTTCGTCGCCGTAAAACCTTTAAATAAAGATCTTACATCCTATGGTATTGCTTCATTAGGTAGCGATTACCGCAACTGGGAAATTGGTTTGGGTTATAAAATTGCCAAAGATCTTGAGTTTAACGTAAACTACCGCGATATGAAAATTGATGACATGAAAGTAGCCAACGTCTCGTTCACAGAAGGTTCTTATGGTATGGCTAAGCAAGCCAACCATACCCAAAAACAAAGCTATGATCTTAAAAATGACACCACGATCAAAGGATGGGGCTTTGGTATAACTTATATCTTCTAATCTCTAACCAATGAAAGCATACACTCTCGCAGCGCTCTGTATGGGGCGCTTCTTTTATTGACCACTTCTCATCATGGGTCGAAACATGTCATTAAAAATTTTACTCCGATTACGCATAATTGATTCCTTAAATGGATATTAATGGAGTAATCAGACAAGTACTTGTCTTGATTAAAGACAACGTACTAAGTGCTAGGATATCCCCATTTAGTACGAACTTACAAAGCTCTTAAGATGATATACATGGAGGTGGATCGTTGTATTGAGTGCTTAATCACTACCCAGGATATCTTCAAGTAAAAAACAAAATTAATTTGGAGGGAAAATCATGAGAAAAAGTTCAAAAAAGGCATCTCTGGCAGTTGCCGCAATGTTAGTAGGTTCAATCTTCTGTACACCGGCGTTTGCTGCTGCACCCGATAGTAACACAGCTACCTATGGAGCAGTTGTTGTGGACAACTGGGGAAACAATAACGAAGTAACTGGCGTGGGTGCACAAGTATTTGACTCCTATGATAATAATACTGCGAAAGCCGTTGATGTTACTACCATAAATGGTACGGCGACCATTCCCCAAAATTATAGTGATGTAACTGCAATAGGTGCTCGGGTAGGCACAAGTCATAATTGGAATACGGCTGAAGTGAAGGGCGATGTTAAGGCCGAGAATTATGGATCGGGAATAAGCGGCATAAAGAACGAAGTATTCGCTGTTGGTTCGCAGATTCTCGGTTCCGGTATCAATAATACTGCTACAATGGCTGGCGATGTATCGGCTTACAACGAGGGAAAATTTAGTAATGTAACAGCCATTGGTACGGCTATTGTTGATAGCAAGGACGGCAATAAAGCAATAATGGGCTATAGCGATGGGTCTGTTATGGCTTCAAATCATGGGCAGGGACTTGAGCTAATTAATCCTGCAAATGGCGTACATGACGCAGGGCTGAATAATGTATTGGCTTATGGAGCAGGAATAAGTGAAAGCGGCTATGGTAATACTGCAAATACAAACCAGTGGGTAGCGGCGCACAATTGGGGAACCTACGCAAATGACGTTACCTCGATCGGTACCTTGGTATCTGGCAGTGGTGACTATAATACTGCTACAACCCAAATTACCTTTGCAGAAACATGGCCAACTGGTGCACTCGATAGCTATGCCGGCAACTTTAACAATAATACTGTTATCGCGTATGGCGCACAGGTTATTGATAGCGACAACTACAATACCGCTACTTCTAATTTTGTTAGAAATGACATGGTCGGCGCTAATAATACCGTAGCTGCAATTGGCGCGCAAGTATTAAATAGCGGCAGTTATAACAACGCATTTGGCGGAGATGTAACTGTGAAGTCCGTCGGCAATAACAACACCGTGACCGCTATAGGCGCCCAAATAAGCAAAACCGTAAAAAAAGCAAATAGTTAGTAGGAAAGACGGCATTTAATTATAACTTGGGAATGGCTGGAGTGTCGTAGAAATGTGCTAAGTCACTCCATGCCAGTTCCTTATAGCAATAATAGCCGCCCTAATACCGAACCCCACGGTTTTAGAAATTTTGGCAGCGACAACTAATCCAATGGTTTGTTCTACTCTTTAATGTAGATATAATAAGGGGGGATAATAGTATTGTGATAAAAAGATGTAAAAAGATTATTGTATCTAGTATCTGTACCGCTGCATTGCTATGCTTACCTACCTTCGTGATGGCCACGGAGGCGGATGCAGATATTAGCAACAACCAAGCTACCGGTGGAGCTAATTCTTCTGTGGCTGGTAATAATAATACAGGAGTAAGCATTGGTGCCGAAATTCAAGGTGGAAACCAAAACGTTGCTGTTGGATACAGCTCTCAAATTATCAATGGCAGCTTGAATAACGCAGAAAATTATGGGGCTCTTATTATTGGTGGTGGTACAGGAAACACCGCTATTGGCACTAATGCACAGGTTATTAACGGTACTTCATTAGAAGCAGTCGGTTATGGCGCTGCAGCTGGGTGGGGCAATAATAACACCGCTATCGGCAACCATGCGTATGCTGGAGGTAACGTCTACGATAGGCCAACTCCTAGTAATAATAACGTTGCTATAGGACATTATGCGGAGGCTTACGGGGGTAGTAGCGTGGCGATAGGTGACTATTCCGTTGCTAACGAGGCTAATACTGTTTCTGTCGGTCAGCCTGGTTACGAGCGCCGCATCATGAATGTCGCTCCTGGTTACTATGATACCGACGCCGTCAATATGAGCCAACTGCGCCGCGTGGATAGCAAGGTCGATCGCGTAGGCTCAATCGCAATGGCGATGTCTGGGTTAGCACCGCTTCCTTATGACCCGAAAGATCCTACGCAATATTCGGCCGCATATGGTACATATAATGGAACCGGCGCAGTGGCTTTAGGTATATATCACTATACTAAGCCTTCAATCATGTATAATATGGCCGTTGCTATGAGTGACGATAGGTGGGAAAAATCAGCCCGTTTCGGTGTTACCTGGCGCACAGGTGGTGCTAAAGCGAAAGTTCTTACTCCAGCGGTCGTAACTGAAAAGCCCGCCGAGGAAAATACGATTGAGTCAAGAGTCAAAAAAATTCTAGCAGGCGAGGACGTCACTAACTGATATTAAGTAAGGCAGGAAACAATCGTTACCTGCCTTTTTTTATTGCTCAATTGCGGATATTGTTGGAACTTATTTAGAGGAAATAACTGGTAAAAAAGAGAACTATTTACATATAAAAATCACAGGAGGTTTTTTCATGCGAAGAAAAAAAGTTTTTGTAACCTTATTATTAATGCTAACACTGTTTCTTCCCTCACAGACCGTATTTGCAGGAATTAAAGTTTCCGATGATGGCAAACCGGTCTTTATATCAAGCCATATGATGGGAGGCGATGTGATCCGTCAGCCTAACGGTAACTCCTCATTAAACACAATAATAACTGGGTTTGCCGGAAATAGCTTTCCCCTACAGGTACGATTTAAGACATTAACGACCTTTATTGCTACAGCACGATACGAGTCCCCGATAAGCACTATCGTACTGACTAATGATACCGGCAAAGAGACTTTGAGCAGGTACAATTTTACTATGTTTTTAAATAGACCGGGAGCTATGTATACCCAAGTTGTGGATTGGAAAATTTCCTTCCCCACGGAAGGTTTTTATGCCTTTAACATTTTTGTTGACGGAGCACTCGTTGGCTACTATCCCTTTTATGTTTGGACAAATGGTATTGTAATCAAATAGCTTTCAAAATGGACAAAATAAAAGACCACTATCCAAATGATAGTGATCTAAAATTAGCGTTTCCTATGACGCGCTCGAAGAATGGGAATTGCTATATAAACTCCTGTTACCGTAAGTATCACAAGCCCGATTGCTGAAATGTCAACCAACCACTTCAAATCCAGACCTCCGACTTTTCCCTGGTGAAGTCCCTTAACAAAGCCAAAGGCGCTGTTCACAGCTGGTTTTGCTCCCTCGCGAAGCCCCATTTGCCTGCTATCATCACGCTGAGTTTGTTGCTGCTCTACAGCCGGCCTTTTTGACGATCCTTTGTCTTGACCCACTAGCCAGGGTTCAGCCAATATTAGGCCTGTCACAGCCTCAGCAAGAATAACAATAGCAAGAATTAACCCCACCCAGAGGTGCATTTTACGTGCCGTTTGATACATTTAAAACACCTCCTACTTTACTATTACCACTAATCACCCTGCTTATTCCAACAAGACAAGATAGCAAAAGAAACGAGTCAAGGAATCACTCCCTGACTCACCCTGACTAAATTCCATCCCCATAAAGCCCGCTTACTTCATTGACATCAACTAGCTTTTCCAAATCAAAAGGCGTTGTCTGGTAAACATAATAATTAAGCCAATTTGAAAACAGTAAATTAGCCGCACTGCGCCAGCGGACTACCGGCATTTGGCTGGGATCATCATTAGGGTAATAATTGTCTGGAATATTAATGGGTAAGCCTTGCGCAACATCGCGGTCGTATTCAGCTTTAAGCGTCAGCGGATCATACTCTGAATGACCCGTTATGAACAAGCGCCGGTATTTTTTATCGGTCACCGCATAAACGCCCGCTTCATCTGATTCCGATAGGATGCATAACCGTGCAACCTTCTCAATATCTTCACGCCTTACTTCTGTATGCCGGGAATGAGGCGCATAAAAAACATCATCAAAGCCTCGGAACAACATTTTTTCCTTGATATTGACCTTGTGGGGAAATACGCCAAACATCTTTTTCGGCAGATCATATTTAGGAATACCATAGTGATAATATAAAGCGGCTTGCGCTCCCCAGCAAATGTGGAGAGTCGAATACACATTGCGCCGACTCCAATCCATAATTTCACATAACTCATCCCAATAGTCAACTTCTTCAAAAGGCATCTGCTCCACAGGAGCCCCGGTAATAATCATCCCGTCATACTTACGATTCTTTACCTGATCAAAGGTTTCATAAAATTTAACCAAATGCTCATATGGAGTATTCTTTGGTTCATAGGTTGAGGTATACATAAAATCGAATTCTACCTGGAGCGGAGAATTGCCCAGCAGTCTCAATAGTTGGGTTTCAGTAACGATTTTCGTCGGCATAAGATTAAGCAGTAAGATGCGAAGCGGACGTATATCTTGGGCATAAGCACGCGTTTCATCCATTGTAAAAATGTTTTCTTTTTCAAGGATATGAACGGCCGGTAAATTATTGGGGATTTTTATAGGCATATTTCTGCTCCTTTATGCGACTTGAAGGTTTCGTATTACTCGCCAATGATTTCGGAAAAATAGATTACACTGACGTGATCGTCCATTGTTATTGATCGAGCGTACAGTTGTTCAAAAAACACTCTTAATTCTTCGGCTGACTTAATTCCAGGGTTTTGATGGATCAAATCCTCGGAGGAAAGCTGCGAGAACTTTTTAATAAGCACCTTATCAATGATTGCCTGGTATAGCTTTTTTCTAGGAGTGAACCTCTTGCCGAAAGTAACCCAAACGATAGAACTTTCAGGATATGTCTCTCGCACGTCGCCAAGTCTTACAGTACAATTCTTGGTGCGGGTAATTAGCAAGTCCTCATGATGCCGCGACTGGAAATTCAAAGCAAACATAATGTCCCTCCCTTATTCACTTTGCAGAAGTATCAAAGTGTTACACCTTTAGAGTAATATTAAACGAGAATACATTTTAATGTCAACCTTTTCACAAACTCATATAATTGATCCGATGACCAAGCCGCTTTTCTTTTACAAATTGGTGCGCTCCCCGTCAACACTAATTGCTAAAGCAGCGCAAAAAATGAATAAGCTACTGTAAAATAGCGTTTCGCCGTTTTACAGTAGCTTACTTCTTATTCGCTCAAAATTGGCACTGTATTACCACCATGCGGCATAATAATTGTCTTATAATCTTTGCGGCCAAGCTTTTCTTCGGCGAGTGCCATTGCCTCTTCCATTGTCGTTACGGGAAACATCCCTGCTTTAGCCATGAATTCCTTATTTTCCGGTAATGTCACAATAATATATGGGTTCTTCTTGTAAATCAACCCAAGCTTAAGCGCAATAAATCCGGGTACAGTAAATCCCTTGCGTAAGACTTGCTCACGCTCAAACAAATCCTCATATTCTGTGAACCAGGCGTTAAAATCAGGTGGTTCACCTTGTTCAGGACATTCTTGCAGCAGAATCACAACGCCATTTTCATTACATGCCTTAGCAGCATTATCAACACATTTTGAACCTTGATACAAGTTTATATCTTTGGGATAGCCACCGGCTGAGGCGATAACTAAATCGGCCTTTTGCTTGATCGGCACTCCATACATATCAACAACAGTTTTACAGCCTTCTTCCCATGCTTTAAACCAATGACCGGCAACAAATCTGGCAAATTCGCCTTCCCCTGTCAAGATAACATTAAATAAGAAGGCCGGATTGATCATGGCTGTCATTTCGACCATGTCCTCGTTCATGGGATTGCCAACCGTCTTGCCGGAATCTGAGTTTGGATTCACACCATGGCCAACCTCCGGGCTTAAGCAAAAGCTGTGATTGCCCTGAATTGATTCATAACTCGCTACGCCAGGCATAATTCCTTTGCGTCCGCCGCCAAAGCCAGCTAACCAGTGATAAACAATTCCGCCGACTAAAATTACTTTATCGGCATCGGCTACAGACTTATGCACGTTAAAATCTACACCGCGGCTGGTCGTGCCCATATATACGTAATTCTCCGGCTCAAATACATTGCTTTGAACAATATTAATTCTGTCTACGACTTCCTGACCAAAAACAGCCACATTTTCCTCATGCGTATGCGGCCGATGAGCGCCCAGCCCAACAACCAAGGTAATATCCTTATCTGGAATACCAACCTCATTGAGTTCGTTTAGAATCAGATACAAAAACTGATCATGTTTAATCCATGAGCGAGTCATATCGCTGGCAATAATCGTTACTTTTTCACCTTGTTCAACAACTTCTTTAAGCGGCGGACTATCAATCGGATTTCGCAAAACTTCTTTAACTGCTGCCTCAACATTAGTAATAGGTGAGTAAGTTTTTCCTTCGATCACCTCTAGAATATTCTCTTCAGGCAATGAGAAATTAACTGTCTGTCTGCCAAATGCCAAATCAAAGTGTTTCATAAGGCACTCCCCTCCTATTTAAAATGATATAGCGCAATTAATTATCGAAGTACTTTGCTAGTTTTTCGATATCATTGGTGATCCCGAGAGCTGCCATTAATTTAATCCGGGCTTTTTGGCCAGTAATCTCGCCAGCCATAATAATACCATAATCTTTTAGGGATCTTACTCCACCATCATAGCCATAGGTGTCGAGCACACGACCCGCGTGAACTCTTGTCGCCAGAACAACAGGAATCTGATGCTCCCTGGCCAGCTTGATACCGTCTTTAACAGCCGGATTTACATTACCACGTCCTAATCCTTCGACAACAATCCCTTTTACCTGTTTTTCTACCAAACAGCGAAAGAAAAAATCATCCATACCTGCGACAACTTTAATTAAATACACATCATCGACAATATCATCCGGCTGAATCTTCTGTATCACTTGCGATTTACGGCGGATAATAACTCTATCGGCATCAACATAGCCAATCGGACCCCAGAACGGTGAAGCAAATGTTTTGACATTTGCTGAGTGGGTTTTAGTCACTTCAAGTGCCGTATGAATCTCCTCATTCATAACAACAAGAACACCGGCTTCAACGGCCTTAGGACAAGCCGCCGCTTTGACGGCACATAAAATATTTTTCGGCCCATCAGGACTGGATTCGGCCGAGCTTCTCATGGCAGCGGTAAGGCAGACCGGTTTATCGGTTTTCACTATAAGATCCAGCATATAGGCTGTTTCTTCTAACGTATCTGTACCATGCGTAATAACAATTCCGGCTACATCTTCGCGCTGAGCAATCTCATCCACCCTGTGCGCTAATTCAAAAGCTAATCGTGGTGACATATGAGGACTGGGTATATTAGAAAACTCTACAACTTCAACTGGGGCTACACCAGCTAATTCAGGAACGGCTTCAATTAGCTCCGGCCCGGTAGCGGCTGGACATAGCCCTTTTTGTACTGGATCATACCGCATGGCAATAGTCCCACCTGTAGTAATAATTACGACCTTTTGGGCGCACATAATAAAATCATCTTCCTTTCAAGACAAACGAATCAAGTGAATTTTTGTATGCATGGGCTTTTGCATGCTCTAATGCCTGGGGCAATACTTGATAAATTTGTCTGACAGATTTTTTGGTAATTGCTACATAGTTATTTACATCATCTTGTGTAGCAAAAGGAACGACAAAGTCTTCGTGATATTGGCGCGGAATCACAGAACTTAATACTGCCCCTGTTCCGGGAATCATCCCAATACCACCAATAATTTCATGAAGTTTATTACTCATAAAGCTGACCCCGGCCCCGTCCTGACTGACTAACGAGGCAAGGTCGGCTAAAATATTCACTTTTTCCTGCGCATATTCAACTGTTTTAAGTTTTTCGCCTAAGGCAGCGATTTTTGCACCTAACTCTTGTGTTTGCTTGGCCATATTACCCGGCATACGTTTTAATGTTTCCATATTAAGGGTAACTTTATGTCCCAACTCTTGCGCGGCACTAAAAATGCTTTGCGCCACAATCGGATTGTCGTCAATTTCATCGCCTCTGACTAAAAAGGTTGGTTCATCAATCACATCAGATAAAGCCGGCCAATATACTTTTCCCTCAATGACAATGGTCGGAAGTTCGGTCATGCCGAGTTTAGTCATAAGCTCGCCTTTTATCCCGATCGCAGCATTTCCTTCTAAATCTTCATTAGGGCCAATGCCGCCGCTGGACGCATTAACAGTCCCAAGGACAGCAGTAGGAATACCATCAATATCAAGAATTGTTCCCGCCATCAGACCACATGAACCGATAACATCTTCATAACCCCAGACAAATTGATCCGGAAAATTTTTAACAAAACTATCTAAGGCCGCATTTGCCAACGCGGTTTGCAAAGCCACCGGTGCTTCATGGATCCCCTGACCATAGAAACGTCCAAACGCTTCCATTGTCAAGGTGTGAGTTCTCACATCCTGATTCCCGATTAATGTTTTTGCAAGGAGTGCTTCATGTACAGTGATACCGCGGCGGGCGGTTGCCCGCCCTATACCACCTGATTCTGTTTCTACTTCAATATAACCATGTAAGCCGGTCATTGTGCGAATATCTTTTATATTTAATGATAAGCCTGTTGCTTCTTGGAATAGAGTTAAGACAACGGCTAACCCTACAGAGTCGTCTTGAACAAACTGCTTATGACTGTGACAATGACCGCAGCCAACATGTCCGGCAATGGCCACTTTAGCCTGATGCTTACAGCTTAACGAAGTTTTCATTCTGTCACTCCCTTACATGAATAAGGTAACAGCAAATAGAACAAGTAACCCAAACAAAATCGCCGGTCGCTGGAATTTATTCGCTGCTTTCAGTTCCGAACCTGGTACAACCGGAATAACAGTTGACAATGCAGCCACAGGACCACCTGTCAGGAAGTACTGCATAATGGCCGAGCCGCCGGCAGCCGCGCAAGCTGCTGTTAAAGGATCAGCACCGGCATTAAGCACAACTTGCAAGAACGGCACAACAATCGCAGCCGAAGCACCGTTTGATTGAGTAAATAAACCAGTCAACGCCGAAACCAGTAACATCGCTTGAATTGGAGCAACAGTAACAACAGGGCCAAAAAGTTCTGATATTAATTGTACCAGACCGATTTTGTTCATAACACCTGACATATACAAGAATCCGATTGTCGCAACTAATGGAGTCGCAATTTTACCAACACCCTCCAGCATAGCCGCTTCGCCTTTATTCATGGCCATTTTAGCAATCAAAGCAACCATAATGGCGGAAACTGCGCCCATCAAGAAGACTGGATAGCCTAATACGAAACCAACACAGAACACCAGGAACGGGAGAATAGCCAGACTAAATGATGTCGTGAACTTAGAGGTTGTCGCATCGTTAATTTCAGTTAAATCTTTAGCCGAAAGTTTAAAGCCAGATTGTTTAAGTTCTCGCTGCAAGCGAAAATAGCTAAACACAATGATTGACAGACCGACAACAGCCCCAACAACATTGATTGCACCAAACCCGATCGCCGCAGTAGCAACAACAGCGACCTGCGTCGGATGAGTAAAGCCGGCAAAATTGCCAAAGTGACCAGCATGAGCCTGCATACCAGCAACTTTATTAGGATTAAGGCCAAATTTGATCGCAGCCGGGCCGGTAACAACAGCGGTTATGGCTGGTTGGGTAAAGCCGGTAAGCGCACCAATCACGGCAGCGGCAAAAGTACCCGCTGCGGCAATACCAGGGCCACCGCCAACTTTTACACCGATTTGCATGATTTTGCGAATGACGATATCGAGAAATCCAGACTTGTCCATAATACCAATAAATAAAAGGACACCGGCCATATCAGCAATAACCGGATTTAACCCCCCGTTAATCAGTTTCAAAACAGTAATTTCAGCCTTGCCCGAAAGGGGAAAGCCCGCCGCAATGGCAGCGATAGAGGAACCGATAATAGCAGTAAGGTAAAGTGGAGTTCGTCCAGAAACCATTAACAATAGCGTTAGTGTCATTAAAATCTGTGAGATTGTCATAAATTTTTCTCCTCCTTAATATCTTGTATAACTTTTGCGACCCATGTCACTCCCCGGCAATAGAGGTCAACTTTGATATAAACTTCAGGGAATGCCTCCTTTCTGTCAATCAATCTTTTATCCAATAGTTTGAAATGAGTATTCTTATGATTTTCAGCATATCGAACACCATATGTGAAATACGGAATGTGGTATACCACTTGTATGCCAAGAAACTCGCTGCAATAAGAATTTAGTAAAAGCCCCCAATTATTTTACTTTGCCGCTTTTTCGCCCCTCGGTTAAATCACGTAGAATTGTTTCCTGCGCTTGTTCGAGATGATAAACGACTGCTTGTTGCGCGCTTGCCACATCTTTTTCGAATAACGCTTTGATGATTGTCGCATGTTCTTCGGCTGCAATCGCATAACGGGTTTCGTTCTTTATTGTACGGATAATATACATGTTCATAATATCCATTAAACTACTAATACTTTGACTCATTCTCCGGTTTTTCGACAAACCGGTTAAATACATATGGAATTTCATATCCATATCCGTAAATTCTAAAGGCCGTACATTATGGCAAAGCAAAATTTGTTTTTCATAAAGATCGTGTAAGGCTTTCTGGTCATCTTCGGTGATTTGATGAACTGCAAGCCCAACTGCAAAAGGCTCAAGGGCCAGTCTCATTTGGAAAACCTCTTCAATATCTTCGAGTGTAATCTCCTTAACCCATGTCCCTTTACATGGTTCGGTAACCACCCATCCTTCACTCTCCAACAATTGCAAAGCTTCCCGTATCGGGGTGCGGCTAATGCCCAGGTCATTCGCTAAAGTCCTTTCATTTAGAGTTTCACCTGGTTTAATCGCTTGATTAATAATCGCATTTTTTAATTCGTTATATGCCTTTTCCTTATAGGATACTACTTTAGGAATTCGATTAAGCTTCACGTTAAACTCCTTACTCACAATTAGTTTAGAGGTTCTGATATGTGGTATACCAGTTGTTTTTCATACTTTCTTCGACACACCATTACAAAATCCTTCAATAATTATGCTAATTATTGAAGGTATACAAAATACACCAAGCTGCTGTTAACTCGGCAACTTCACTATGAAAGAGCTCCCCCGCCCCAGCACGCTCTCTACTTTTATTATTCCTCCATGGGCCTCTACAATCCACTTTGCAATCGACAATCCAAGTCCCGTACCGCCCTCTTCGCGCGTTCTTGCTTTATCAACCCGGTAAAACCGCTCAAAAATGAGGTTTCTGCTCTCTTCAGAAATGCCGACCCCCGTATCCTTCACGATGATACTGACCCCTTTTGGCGACTCTGCTATGCTTCTAAGCAGGACATCAATTCGCCCACCAGCAGGAGTGTATTTTATGGCATTATCAACCAAGATCAACAACAACTGGTTGATTCTCTCTTTATCAGCGAAAACGATCATGCCTTGAGGACTATCAATCTCAAGAGTTAACCCTTTCTCTGCGGCCACTGTCCGAAATACACGAATGAGTTGTTCACTCTCCAGGGATAAATCGAAATTTTCCTTAACAATATTTGATACTCCGGCATCGGCCCGAGCCAGTGTCAATAAATCCGAAACAATCTTCGTCATCCGCCTCACTTCGCTTTTCATATCCACAAGGACCCGGGTTGAGAACGGTGAAAGATGATTGTCATCATCGGCCTGCACAGCATCAACCGAAGTTAAGAAGATACTAAGCGGCGTACGCAATTCATGAGAAGCATCTGCAGCAAATTCACGTTGTCTTAAAAACGACTGTTTGATCGGAATCATGGCTCGCCCTGCTAACAAATGCCCTATGAATGCAGCAGCAATAACAAACAATAGGGAAACCGCCAGCAAAACAATTAGTAATGTTTTTAGCATCTGATAATAGGAAGTTATATCCTCACCAACATAGACTCTGCCAAGAAGCTGTTGTCCGTCGCGAATTTCCGCACTGGACATGATTAAGATGACCCTGTCTCCTTCTGAGGAAATGAATCGTTTTATCTTACCTTCGCCATCCGGTACATTCCATTTGTTAATAATGTCCTGAACATTTGCGCGCATTTGACTCACCGGCTGATCTGCCGCAACTAAATTACCCTGTGTGTCAAAGACATAATAAAACATTTTTCCCCCAGGACTATCAACATTATCGTTGTCTTTACCCTTCGGCGTAACCTCGTTTTGTTTGAGCATAACAACATGTTCTCTGGCCTCTTCCTCGGCTAAAGCTATGATATCTTGCTGTTCTTCACGATGAAGCAGCCAAAGCACCCCAGCATAGCTTACTGTGATAAAAGCCAGCAGAAAGCTTGCCATAACAACAGTGTATAGAACCGTTAAACGGTTGCGAATTTTAGAAAACATCTTGGGCCTCCAGTTTAAAACCGATTCCCCTAATATTCTGGATCTCAACGTCATCATCAGAGAGACTGATTTTTTTACGAAGCAACCGAATGTAGGCGTCAAGATTGTTTGATGATACGTTGGCCTCTAAGCCCCATATTCGATCCAGAATGACTTCCCGCGGTACTACATGTCCCTTATTCTGCATGAGTAAGTCCAGTACTTGAAATTCTCGAACAGTTAGCTGAATATCGGTCTCGTCGCGTAATACACTGCGAGTGGTACGATTCAATATAAGATTACCTGCCTGGATGATTTCGTCCTTTAATATGGCATTGCTCCGCCGTGCCAAAGCCCGAATTCTTGCCAGAAGCTCCGAAAACTCAAAGGGTTTCACAAGGTAATCATCTGCGCCTGTATCCAAGCCAAGAACCCGATCACTCACAGCGTCTTTGGCTGTCAGCATCAGGATTGACCCCTGATAGCCTTGTTTCCGCAGACAGCCACACACTTCCAGACCTGTTTGGCCCGGCATCATCCAATCCAGAACGATTACATCATATGGAGAGTCAACGGCATAGTCGATCACCAGATCACCCCGCACAACCCAGTCAACCTGTACAGCCGCTTTTTCCAGCATGTGTTTAATCAATTTGCCAAGTTTGGCATCATCTTCGGCAAGTAGTACCCGCATATGGATTCCCCTTTTACGATCACAATGGTATTCGTATATCAATCCTCAAAGTAATAATAACTAAATCCCTCATCATTCTTCAATAGCTTTGGCCGTAATTCTTTGGCCTCATCCAAGAATTCTTTATTTTTTTTATCTGGTACAATAATCATTATATACTCTTTCCGGGAATGCGCCATAAATTCTGTTAACGTTTGAATCGGCATTGTGTATTTTTTTGCCCAGGCTGCCATGTCAGGCTGATTAGACACCATTTCGCTTGCTGGTTCAATCTTTACTGGAATATTGCCGCTATAATATACCGAGGACGTGCTGTAGAACTGATACATTCCAACATAATAAGCTGGTTTATTGGCAATAATCGCACCAATTCCTTTGCCTGATCGGCTCTCGGCAATCCCTGGAAATATAAAACCGGATAATAGTATAAATGAGATGATTTGACACAGACAAAGCAAGCCAAAAATCCGCTTGCCTTCCCGCCCTTTTGCTTGCCACAAAGTAAATAACAATATTATGACTAAACCCACAATAACAGCAATCAGCTTATCATGCTCCAGATACCGAAACGCGATAACCATATAGCCTACAACTACTACAAATAACGGAATCCCCACCCAAAAGAAAATTGTTCTGGTTTTATTTTGCGCAAACAGTTGCTCAAGATAAACTGCCGTTATGATGGCTACTGGAAAAAGGATAGGGAAAGTGTAGGTTAAATATTTCGTAGCCATAAGCGAGTAAAAGCCAAAATAGACCGCTGTCCAGATGAGGCTGAATAAGATCAATGGCGAAGCTTGCAGCCGCAGACCTTTACATTCTCTGACAATGGCTTTTACAGCGATTGCTGACCAAGGAAGCATGCTGAGAAAAAACACGCCAATATAATAATAGCTCACATTATCTTTGGGATGCTCTGAAACCGTCGCCCGCAGATAGTTGTGGACCCCTAAAAAAGTATCTACAAACTCCGCACCATGCACAGCATACATCGCAAGATACCATGGCAGCATAATAATTAGAAATATCATAATACCAACCGGATTGATGAGTTGTTCTAGTTCCGCCCAGTCACATTTAACGGCGATAAAAACTCCAATAACAATTCCCGGCAATAAAACGCCAACAGGCCCTTTAGTTAAAACAGCAAGCGCTAAGCTAACATACATAAAAGCGTACCATCGCTTGGCAGCATCCTTCTGGCGATAGCCCAGATAAAAAAAGACCAAGGCGGCGCTATTAAACACAAAGAAAACCATGTCAGTAATCACGAGCTTTGCCAACACGCCATACTCCAAGGATGTTCCCATAACCACGGCCGCCAATAAAGCGACCGATTGTTTAGATATTTTAGTGACAAACCAATAAATGAGCGTAACACCCAAAGCGGCAAACAAAGCCGGGGCCAGACGTGCTGCTGCTTCAGAAAAACCAAAGATTTTAAAAGCAATCGCGGTAAGCCAGTAGAAAAAGACCGGCTTATCAAACCACACATTTCCGTATATCCTTGGCGATAGCCAATCTGATGAAAGTACCATCTCTTTTGCGGTAAGCACATAATTAGATTCCACAGGATCGCTTATAGAAATTAAATTGCTGAATAAGAAATATAAACAAAAGGCTGCCAAGAATACGCCCAAAGAAGTCCATACCGGACGCATCAGCGCATGTTCGGATTTTTTATCAATCATCACAATGAACCTCCTATAAATGGCTGATCAACCTGACGGATAAAAATAGCTGTATCCTCTATCGTGGCCAATAACCGCACCTTTTCAAGAAGTGATGGAGGAAGTTTTTCATAATTCTTCTTCTGAATAACAAAGTACTTGCTGGTATTGTTGAGCATCGCTATCTGCATTTCATCAGGCTTAAATTCAGTTCCAGGCATACCACTATAAAACATGAAACCCGGCCGGTAAAACTTCGCGACGTAAACTGAAGATTGACCATCATAATTTTCCTCAAATACCTTGACAGTGTCTTTCATCGACAGGGCAGGCGCTACGACGGGAAGCATTTGTGTTGTCAAAAAACCGCTAAAAACGAGCATTCCGGTAACATAGGTGGTAAACACCGCGCCAAACCTCTTTTGATAACTAAGCAATCCGACGGCAGCAACAAGTACGAAGAAAATCCCCGCTGTCACTTGCACCGGCAAGATTAGTTGTGCTGTTAATGATTTTCCGGCGTAAAATAATCCTGCCTCTAGAGTAACCACGAGCAGCACAAGGATAATTCCCGCCCCTTTCAAAACAGAAAACCGGTTCTCCATCCACACTTTATCGAAATACCAACCGATCAGCAACGCTAACGGCGGATACATTGGTAAAATATAAGAGACTAGCTTGGTTTGTGATAAGCTGAAAAACAGGAACACACTGGCTGCCCAAATCATAAGAAACACAAGGTGATTTCGGTGTTGTCCCTTCTCCTTTAATCCCCTAAAAAAGGCCTGCCCCAAAAACGCAGTCCAGGGAAAAAGTCCAATAATCAATACAGGAATGTAGAAATACCATAAGGTTCCTGTCTGATGCTCTGGCTGTAAGAACCTTGTCACATTATGAAAGCCAAGAAAGGTATCCACAAAAGCCATACCATGATAGTGATACATAATCAGATACCATGGAGCGGCAAGGGCAAGAAACAAGGCTCCCCCGGTAAATAATTTCATATTCTTAAGGCGTCCTAAATTACCCGTAAATAATAAGTGCAGGGCTACGATCCCCCCGCAAAAAAGCAAGCCAATGGGCCCCTTGGTCACAACAGCGAGCGCGGCACACCCATAAAACAGATAGCTTTTTTTGTGCAAAAAAGCAAGCAGCGATCCTGTCAGGAAAAAGGTCAAAGTCATATCGGTAACAGATGCCTTACTTAGATAGAAGTATTCCATACTTGTCACCAAAACCAATGCGGCGAGCAATCCGGCCCGTTCAGTAAAAAGTTTCCGCCCCGATAAATACACAAGAACCGCCCCGGCTACTGCCAACACCGCCGAAGGAAATCGAGCTCCGAATTCCCCAACCCCAAAGATCTTAAAGGCTCCTGCCACCAGCCAGTAATACATGGGCGGTTTATCATACCAAAATTCGCCATAGATGCGTGGTGAAACAAAATCGTTAAACTGTAACATCTCTCGTGCCGTTTCCGCATAGACCGGTTCATCAGGGTCAAATAACGGCAAATTTCCCAGATGAACAAAGGTCATTAACCCGGCAACGCATAAAATCAGGGCGATACTGCGCCATAACTGCTTATCTTTCATCATTCTAGTTGCTCCTTCTAATTAGTAAATGCCACACAGAATCGCTTGGCATATCGCCTCATGCCTAACTTGCGGCACGGTTGTGTTTCTTAGAAAATGTCGCCGCCGTATTTGTAAGTTCAGCGCTCACCCAATAGAGCGGACGTTGCTTCACTTCTTCAAAGATCCGTCCGATATATTCACCGATGACCCCTAAGCCGGCTAACTGAAGTCCACCCAGCATCAAGACGCTGGCAGCGATAGTGGCCCATCCCGGAACAGCCTCGGTGGTAAATACTTTGGTGTAAAACACATTAAGCGTCAAGGCAAAACTAAGCAAGCCCAAGATGATGCCAAGATAAAACGCAAACCGCAAAGGCATTTTTGAATAGGCTGTAATGCCATTCAGGGCAAAAGAAATCATCTTCCCCAGGGAAAACTTGGACTTGCCGGCATATCTTTGGGGAGCAACAAATTCTACTTGAGCTTGGCGGTAGCCCACATCACCGATAATCCCGCGAATAAAGCGAGCTTTTTCTTTAAAACGCTGGACTGTCTCCACAACTTTTTTATCCAGCAACCGAAAGTCTGATCCCCCTTCAGCAATATGGACATCCGACATTGCATTGATTAATCGATAGAACAAGCTTGATGTTGCGCTTTTAAATCCAGATACACCTTCGGTCGCTATGCGAATGGTTTGAACGACTTCAAAACCTTCTTCCCATTTCGCCAATAAAATCGGCAGCAGTTCAGGCGGGTGCTGCATATCCCCATCCATTGTGATGACCGCATCCCCGTTAGCATAATCAAGCCCGCACGTTAATGCCACTTGGTGACCAAAATCGCGGGCCAAAACAACGGCTTTAATCCTTGGATCCTGTTGGGTTAGCCTATCAAGGATAAGTACTGTATCGTCGGTTGAGCCATCATCAACAAAAATTAATTCAAACAGATAATTAAGGGATTCCATGTATTTGCATACTACCCGGTAAAAAACCCTCACATTTTCCTGCTCGTTGAAAACAGGTACGACAATTGAAATTTTCTTCATTGCTATCTCTCCTTGTACGATCATGACAAGTTTGTCTTCACTTAATTGCATTATCAGTATAGTGGGTGATTCTGAAAATAAAATGAAAGAAGGAAGCCTATTTTTAGGCTTCCTTCTTTCTATATGAGACAAATTATTTACATTTTACGGTTTAACAGTGGCCTTAAAGACCTGCTTACCATCTTTCATCTCAATAATAACTGCACTCTTTACAGCATCATGTGTCGCATTCAAGGTTGTTGATCCACTGATCGCCGGATAATCTTTTGTGGCCGCCAGTGCTTCGCGAATTTTGGCAGGCTCAGCACTGTTAGCGCGTTTAATCGCATCGATAAGCACATTTGCTGCATCATAACCAAGTACAGCCAAAGCATCAGGCACTTGTCCATACTCTTTTTTATAGGCTGCTACAAAAGCCTGTGAAACAGGGTTAGTATCCTCAACCGAATAGTGGTTTGTGAAATAAGTATTATTTAGGTTAGCTCCAGTTGCTATTTCCACCAGTTTCGGGGAATCCCAGCCGTCACCACCAATAATAGGCATATTCATATCCAATTCACGGGCCTGCTTGACAATTTTTCCAACCTCTTCGTAATAACCAGGAACATAGATAACTTCAGGATTCATTGCTTTTACCTTGGTCAAAATTGTTTTAAAGTCCTGATCCTTTTGTAAATAGGCTTCTTCGCTTAAAATGCTGCCGCCGCCTTTAGTAAATGCATCTTTAAAAAACGCGGACAGCCCTTTGCTGTAATCACTGCTATTATCAACCAAAATGGCTGCCTTTTGAAGCTTTAAGGTGTTGAGGACAAAATTTGCTCCCACGGTCCCTTGGAACGGGTCAATAAAACAAACCCGGAATGTATTATCTTTGACTTTACCGCTTTTCTCATCAACAGTCACTTTCGGATTCGTAGCACCGACTGCTAAAAAAGGTATCTTATTCGCTTCTGCTACATTCGAAGCAGCCATTGCATTGGAACTGGAAAATACGCCGGTTACAGCAACAACTCTGTCCTGGGTCGTAAGTTTTGTCATGGCATTTGCGGACTCAGATGGTTCACTTTTATTATCGGCAACAACCGCGTTAATTTGTTTACCAAGTACACCACCCTTGGCATTCGCCTCTTTAATGGCCATTTTTATACCATTTGCCGTTGAGGTACCCATTGTAGCATTACCGCCAGTCAATTCGCTCAAAATCCCTATCTTAATCTCATTTGAATTAGAACTGCCGCACCCTGCCAATACTCCGGCCATCAACAGCACTCCCATAACTAGCGCAATCATTTTAAAACTGTTTTTTCTCATAATGCTTTTCCCCTTCTTCTGTAAATTTTCAATACCTCATCTCTCTAGCGAACCGTCGCACCAAACAAAAAGAGCCAAATCATAAGATTTGACTCTGAAGAACAACAATAGTCACACCGCGCACAAAATCACGACGTTAACTAAATGCTCTGTCCTTTTGCCTGAGAGTTTCATCGGTCAATAATTCAACCGATTTGCACCTTCGGCGCCCTGCTACCAGGGGCTCTCCAGAGTTCCATTCATTTACGGTTATCACCAATCAAACCCACAATAGGCTGCTAGCTGAAATTCCCGCAAACTTCACATGGACATTAGTATTAATTTTTTAATATAGGTTATATGATAGTACCAATGTTGCTGGTTGTCAAGAACATTTTTCCATAATAATAATCATGGCTCTAGCCTTACCCTTGTTCGTAAGAGCAGCAGTAGTCGACAACCGTCTTAACCTGCAGCTTAAAACGCGATTCTGCTGGAACGTGAAAAATCTCACCACCCCTATACGATTTCCACTCACTCTCTCCTAAAAGTAAGACACTTAGCTCACCTACGAGAATCTCCATAATCTCGGCAGCTTCAGTACCAAATTCATATTCACCAGGCAGCATGATGCCAAGCGTTTTCTTGCTGCCATCAGTGAAAATTACACTACGACTGGTAACTTTACCTTCAAAATAAATATTGGCTTGCTTAACAATGGCAACGTTTGTAAAATGTTCCACGGTGTATCCCCCTAACATTAATTTAAAAATAGTAAGCCCTTTCATTATATCACTGTATGTATATGTGTAACCTATACTAACCATTAAAAATTCACGCTAATCCTTGATAAAACCTTAGCCAGAACCGTATCATAAAAAATTATTGACAGAAAGAACCAAATGACAATATAATGTCTCTAACAAACACATATTCACCGTCAATGTACATTACTGTAATCATTGCCTCAGCATGTACAAAAGACAGGACCGAGTTACTAGAAAGTGTATTGTTAATCTTTACATTAGGGGGAGCAGAATGAAAAAAAAGTGGTTGTCTTTTCTTAGCTTAGCAGTTGGCACCATGTTATTAGGAAGCCTGATCGCCGGATGCGGCGGGACAAAAGCTGATTCGAAAGACATCAAAATCGGCGGTAACTTCGAGCTGACAGGAAACACTGCTAATTTTGGTAATCAGACATTGAACGGTTTTAAACTTGCCTTTAAAGAAGCAAATGCAGCTGGCGGGGTATTAGGCAAACAAATAAACTTTATAGTAGCAGATAATAAATCCGAACCTTCCGAAGCAACAAATGCTATTACAAAGTTGATTACACAAGACAAAGTAGTAGCTGTGATTGCTCCTGTGACAAGTTCCAATGTTCTGGCAACACTTCAGATTGCCCAGGACCATAAAATCCCTTTATTGACAGCCACTGGAACCAACCCTAAGATCACTGTAGATGATAATGGCAAAGTACGTCCTTATGCATTTCGCTCTTGTTTTATTGATCCTTTCCAAGGAACGATAATGGCCAACTTTGCGACTAAGTCAATGAAAGCTAAAACAGCAGCCATTTACATTGATAACAGCTCTGACTATTCAAAAGGTCTTGCTAAATTCTTTGAAGAAGCCTTCATTGCAAACGGCGGTCAAGTTGTCGCCAAAGAAGCCTTCCTTCAAAAAGACCAAGATTTTAAATCCACTCTCACTAAGATAAAGTCTGTAAATCCTGATGTTATTTTCATACCTGCCTACTACGAAGAAGTTGGTAAGATAGTAAAGCAATCCAGAGAACTTGGCATTACTATTCCTCTACTCGGAACAGATGGCTGGGATGATCCTAAGATAGTAGAGGTAGCAGGAGCGGCTTCCTTAAATAACGGTTTCTTCAGCAACCACTACTCCCCACAAGATACTGATCCTAATATCCAAAAATTTGTTGCTGCTTATAAACAGGAATATGGCCAAAACCCAAGCGCCCTAGCTGCTTTAGGCTATGATGGCGGTAAAATGATTGTCGACGCAATTACCAGAGCCAGCAGTACAGATCCCGCTAAAATTCGCGACGCTCTGGAACAAACCAAAAACCTCCAGGTAAGTACCGGAATTCTAACACTTGACTCCAATCATAACCCTGTAAAAAGTGCTGTTGTTATCGAAATGAAGGACGGCAAACAATCATTTAAAGAAAAAATCAATCCGTAGAATCCAAAGAATCAAAAGATAAACGGGGATAAGGCGTTTAGTCTTATCCCCGTTTATTTGATCTTCATCATATATGTTGCAGTTCATCTACTTCATTAGATATAATAAATATAGGATTAAATTTGCAATAGAAAGGAGCAATTGACAATGTTTGTAGTTAACAGAATGACCCCTAACCCTGTAACCGTTAACTCAACCACAACAGTTGCCGATGCCTCAGAAATAATGAGAAGGAACAAATTTCGCCGGCTGCCTGTTATTAATATTGGAAGCCTGGTAGGAATTGTCACTGACCGTGATTTACAGGAAGTATCGCCATCACGTGCAACAACACTGTCCATCTTTGAACTGAATTATCTACTGTCTAAAGTACAAGTAAAAGAAGTAATGACCAAAAACGTTATCACGATTCGTGACAACGCCACGATTGAGGAAGCCGCTTTACTTATGTACAGTAATAAGATCGGTGGTTTGGTCGTTGTAGACGAGAACGATTCAGTTGTGGGCATCATCACTGAAACAGACATTTTTAAATCCTTTGTTGACATTATGGGCCTTACAAGCGGTAAAACAAGAATTACGATTAAACTTCATGAAAATAAAGTTGGCATGCTGAACAAAATTACCGGCATTATGACAGACATGGGTATAAATATTAACAGTATGGCTTCCTACAGCATCGACCAAGAGTGGGAATTAGTCATTCGCGCAGATATTACAGACATTACCGCACTTAGCGAAAAACTGGCATCAATAGGCTACCCTATTACTCATGTTGCTCAAATTGGCAACTAATACACAAACAGCCCCCTCTATTAAAAAATAGAAGGGGCTGTTTTATTAGTTGTCGTTTTCAGAAACCGCTGCAGCTGCTTGATTTAATTTCAATTCAGCGACATCAAGAGTCGCAAAATAGTCGGCTATCGTTTCAGACCGGCGGATAAGCTCCACCTTGCCACTTGGCTTAAGCAGCAACTCAGCCGAACGTAATTTACCGTTATAGTTAAAGCCCATGGCGAATCCATGCGCACCTGCGTCATGGATGACAACAATGTCGCCAATATCCATAACCGGAAGCTGACGATCAATGGCAAATTTGTCATTATTTTCACAGAGCGAGCCTGTTACATCATAAATGTGGTCTAAAGGAAGCTTCTCTTTACCGACGACAGTAATATGATGATAAGATCCATACAACGCAGGACGCATTAAGTTGGCCATGCAAGCGTCAAGACCAATATAATTTTTATAAATTGCTTTTTTGTGAAGTGCTTTTGCAACAAGATAACCGTAAGGGCCAGTAATCATCCGACCACACTCCATGGAAATCCGCAGCGGATGAAGGCCGTTCGCCACAATGATTTCTTCATAGACAGCTTTGATTCCCTGACCAACATATTCCAGATCAACAGGCTGCTGTTCCGGCTTATAGGGAATCCCGATCCCGCCGCCAAAATTAACAAACTCCATAGAGATACCCAGTTTTTGATGAATCTCTAGAATCATCTCAAACATCATGCGGGCTGTTGCAATAAAGCTATCAGGATTGAGTTCATTCGAGATAACCATTGTGTGAATGCCAAAACGTTTTACGCCTTTTTCCTTCACAATCCGATAGGCTTCAAAAATCTGCTCTTTTGTGAGACCATATTTTGCTTCTTCCGGATAACCAATGATCGTATTCCCGTTTTTCATCAATGGCCCAGGGTTATAACGGAAAGAAATAAGCTCCGGAATCCCAGCATGTTTTTCCAGATAATCAATATGACTAATATCATCAAGATTGATATTAGCGCCCATTTTGCGGGCTTTCTGAAACTCCTCGGCCGGAGTATCATTGGATGAAAACATAATATCCTCGCCGGTAATACCGGCCATCTCTGCTAATAATAGTTCAGGCAGCGAACTGCAGTCAGCTCCAATGCCTTCTTCCCGAAGAATCCGCAGAATGGTAGGATTAGGCGTAGCCTTTACCGCAAAGTATTCTTTAAACTGGGGAGCCCAGGAAAAGGCCGCCAGAAGCTTGCGAGCATTTTGGCGGATTGCCTCTTCATCATAAATATGAAAAGGGGTTGGATATTGCCCGATAATTTCTTCTAACTGTGCTTTAGCAAACGGTAGATCTTTATTCGCCATAAGTGAGTGCCTCCATAGATCAAAATTTTAGTAAGTGCCAAAAATAGAAAGCGGTTTGCGAACAATCTCGCAAACCACAATACAAAGCATTTCATGCCCAAAAGCAGTGCAAGATAGCGCTCCATACAACCTCGTATGACAGTTCTGCATTTATTAAACACAGAACCAGCATGATTTCCAGCCAAAAAACCCTGCTTCGGCGGATAATCCTTTCTGCCCTCTCATCGCTGGCCGCTCGAGGACATACTCTTACTATACCGCACCTCTATCTCAATTTCATATAATTATATAGTTTAAATTTTAAGACATCCTGCCTAGGATGTCAATCTTATTTTGACGTCCTCTTGATAACGCCAACTTTTATCCGATTAAAAAAATAGAAACCCGCGAAATCCACGGGTCTCTTTATTATTTTACTTCACAATGTTTGCCCCAAACCATTTTTCCGAAATTTTAGCAGAGGTTCCATCTTTCTTCATTTCATCAAGTGCCTTTTGAACTTTATCACGCAGTTCTTTATCGTCTTTTCTAAAGCCAACTCCATATACGCCAACTTCACCTAACGCTTTCTCAATCGCTATATATTTGCCAGGCTCTTTCGACATATAATATCTACCAAGGATTTCATCAGTAACAATAGCATCTAGGCGACCTGCTTTGAGATCCATAAAGGCAGCAACACAGTCAGGATACTTTTTAAAATCTTTCAAAGAAGCCTTAAGCTTAGCACCCTTGTCAACAGTTTCATCACCAATACTAGCCTGCTGCACACCAACAACCTTCCCCGCTAAGTCTGCTTCCCCTTTAATTGAAGAACCTACAGGGACAAAAATAAGTTGTTTACTTTCCATATAAGGCTCACTAAATAACACATTCTTTTTGCGCTCTTCAGTAATATTCATCGCATTCCACAAAGCGTCGATCCGTTTACCATTTAATTCAACTTCTTTACTGCCCCAGTCAATCGGCTTAAATTCCGCTTCCATTCCCAGCCTTTTGGCAGCTTCCTTCGCCATATCTATGTCGAAACCAACGATGTTATTTTTATCATCCCGAAATCCCATTGGCGGGAAACTATCATCTAACCCTACCACAATTTTTTGCTTTGCAGGTGCTTTTGTGTTAGTGCTGCCGCATCCCGCGAGAACTAAACCAGCTAGCATAACTAACATTACTAATGCAACTATTTTTTTCATTAAAAAACCCCCCAATTAAATTTTGCGTAATGATTGCCTTTGATATATCCCATTTTACTTTAACGCGCTAAAACGGCAAAGCTGTAAATTAATGAAATTATTGTCCTTTACTCACATTTATCTCATCTTAGCTACTGATCGCTCACTATTTTATTGTTTTTTAATAAATCTTCAAATTCTGTATTGCGCCCAGTGGAATCGCTTCACCACTCTATTTATAATCCCACTCATCCTTTACTTACTGCGTAAAATATGGCACAATAATATATAGTGAATTAATATCATACAATAGATTGAGCAAATTTCATCTAATGAGCGGCTACATATAAATGGTAGTCGCTGTATGTTTATGCAGGATTATCAACTAGAGGAGCTGATGGCTATGTCAAAAGAAATCTATATTACTAATTTAGACAAAGAAAAATTACAGAAGCTGATTAGAACGGAAAAAGAATTCCATCCAGGGAACAAAGAACACCTTGATGATCTAAACTACGAATTGGAGCGGGCAATCGTCACGAAGCCGGAAGAGGTTCCTGCTGATGTCATTACAATGCATTCGCAAGTAGTCTTGAAAGAACTTGGGGACGAGGAAGATTTGATCTATACTTTGGTGTATCCGGATGAAGCCGATGTGACTGAAAATAAAATTTCAGTACTCGCACCGATCGGCACCGCTATTTTAGGCTACCGGGTAGGAGATATACTTGATTGGAAAATCCCTAGTGGTACCCTCCAGTTGAAAGTGGAAAAAATTCTCTTTCAGCCAGAGTCTAACGGTAATTTTGAACTTTAACAACCTCTGATGTCGGATCATCAGAGCTTGCGGATATTAATAAAACGCTATTTATCCTCTGAGGATAAATAGCGTTTTATTAATATATATAACCTTTCACTTATTGTTTTGGTAGATTTTTTATCACCTCAGCCATATCTGTCACTTTAACTCCTGCCGGGAGTCGAAAAGTTTCCGCCGGTTGGGCACCAACCTTTAGGTTTTTATACTCCATTACCGTCTTACCACCGTCAGAGTCGATTGCTTCTACCCGCACCGGGATACCATAATCATCCCGTACCCATAGTTTGGTCTCGGCCTTACTAGTGTTATCCTTAATGAGCAGAACCTTACACTTAGCGCCATCATAGGTCGTCGTCTCCAGAACTTTGACTTTAGCAACATCTACGTCATCTGCTAACCGGTCTGGTGTAGGCACTGTTTTTAAATCATCACTAAGCGGGACTTTGGTTGCCGTATTCTGCGCTGGATTATACGTATACACAACATTAGCATCAGCATCGAAAATTGTTATTAGCTTATCATTATCCATGATCATTTCGCTTTTCATGTTTTTGCCAGCAATCCACATCTTTCCAGTCATATTGAATTCTTCCGCTGTCATCACAAAGTCGCAGGACATCCCTGGCAAGTTTTTTCCCTTGGCGAACAAATCGCCCACCGTTTCCTGTTTCTTCGGAGATGAATCCGCTTTTGCCGACAAGCCTGCCTCCTGCTTACTCCCGCCGCAGCCGACAAGGCCAAGACTGACTACAGCTACACACACTGCTAGAAAGGTCAACAGTATTCTTTTCATTGTATATCCCCCTATAATTTAATTGTTAGCGCATTGGCTTCTTGGTTGGAAAGATCCCGATAGACAATAGCCATTCCAATTACGCCAAATGGCATTGTCAGGATAACAGGAATCACAAATAAAAGCGCCCCAATCCCGGACAAAAGGCCAATAACGAAACTATAAAGCCAGATCATGAGTGGATTGGTCATAAAGCACCTTAACGCCTGTTCCAGCGCCGCCCTCGGCTCAAGATCCCGTTCAACGATCAAGCCGATTGCCAAAATAAACAGTATTCCAACAGCTGGTCCAGCAATAATTTGGAATAAGAAACCGATCACCGGAATTGACCCAAGCGCCGCCGTAATGAGCATAACAACCCACATAGCCACAACAATCAGCAAAGTGGGAACAATTTTGTGAAAGTAGGCAAAGACTTCATTAACTCCTGCCTCTTCTCCCCGCATACGCTTTAAACAAAGCATTAATAATCCGCCTGTCAGCGGCCCAGCAAGAATGCCTGCTGTAACCACAGAACCAACGGCCGCGACCAAAGTCGCCAGAATCAGAGTCATAAAGTTATGACGATATAAATCGTAACTTTCCCGAATATTTTTACTAATATCCACTTTCATCAAACCTCCTTCTTTCCGAAGAGAATATAATCCGCGAATTACTCGTCATCTTCAGGAACAAAAACATTTGTAGCGATATTGATTAGTGTTCTTGAATGATAGCGCTGGTAGTATTGGTCAAAGGAAATGTCGGTTATCGCTATATTAAACACTACGTATTTGCCATCAGCCGCTTTGGCATTCCAAATAAACATACTTTCCCGCAGCCATTGGCCGTTGATCGCGCTAGGCTTGCGGTTGGCTGCCAAGGTGTTTTTGATCCAGCCAGCAGATTGAACCTTTCTTTCTCCCTGGTAAATGTCCCGAAAAGGTTCATAACTCCGCAATTGCCCATCCACCGTGCTCGTCCCGCCCAGAGCCATAGTGGCTGGATGCTGTAAATCCTCGTCGATTTGCGCTGCGTTAAGCTCGTTCCAGTAAAAAGCTGTTACTTCTTCAACTGTCGCGTTAGTAAAGTACGACTTCACGTTATGAAATGTTCGCTCAAGCGGCACACAATTTGTGGCCATCAGCCAAACCTCTCCTGTATCGACTTCAAACGTCTCTCCTTGAACATCGTCTCTGAAGCTTCCTGGGTAAAGAGCGATTTTACTCTCAACCGCTGGTGCTGCGAGGCAAACCATCGTGAAAAGACTCAGTACAATAACCAGTAATGTAATCCGAAAATTCATCATAGCCGCTCCTTAAATAATTTTTTCAATGAAGACCATGCGATTTTCATTGCCACTGACTGGCATCGCGGGCTGCGGCGCTTAGAAGTTCCACCTAGCACAGCTGAACCAATCCGCCCCAGGGTTAGTTCAGCCTGTTGCTCTAGGTGACGTATGGTCTTTTAACCGACGGGTTGTCGGCCGATTCCAACCGCGGATCGTGCATAGGCAGTATTCCCTTCTCTGAATTGTTCAGATAAGATTATCTGTCAACTCATGATAACAAATCATTCTGAACAAAAATTGAACAAACTTTCTGATTACATTGCATTGACAGAAATAGCAAAAGCCCCCGCTGTTCGGGGGCTTTCTCGATTATCCTATCCAATTAGATTACAGTACAATCGGTTGATTTCGGGGGAGGGCACCAAACCTAGTTCTCTTTTTAAAACCTCTTGCAAACGCTGATATTGTTTTTTGATCGCCACCCGGTTACCCTGCTTAGCAAAGATTTTCATCAATAGTATATACACCTCTTCGGCAAAAGGGTCATATTCTTCGACTATTTGCAGATGACATACCGCACGGGTGTAGTCCTGGGTCTTAAGAGCGTGGCGCGCTAGCCGGATGCGGGCTTCAATACAAAGATGTTTTAGATTTTCCTGCTGGGGAAAAAGCCACGCGTAGTCCATCTCCTCCAAATAATCACCGCGGTAAAGCGCAACCGCCTGTTCCAACTGCATTGTTGCCAGTTCCGGGGCAACCTCTGCCCTCAGCCCTGCTGCCACTAACTCCTGGAATTTCTGTCGGTCACTCGTAAAACTACCAGACCGCAGCTGGTACCGCCGGCCGCCATAGAGAATATTTTCCTGATCTCCAACCTTATTTAGATACTTTCGTAAATTGTACAGCGTGGTATGAAAGATGACCGCAGCGCTCTCGATATCCCAGTCAGGCCATAAATCTTCCAAGATTTTTTCCTTACTGACAGGCTCACTACGATGCGCTAGATAGGCCAACAAGTCGCGAGTTTTGACCGTCCGCCAGGTCGTCTCCCCACCATGTATAATGGCTCGAAACGGGCCTAGCGTTGCTATATACAATAAAGGAACCGCAACTTCAATTTCATGCCCACCGCTTACAGGCAGACCAAGCCGGTTAGCTGTCAGCCGGGCCATCTGCCGCACCTCGCAATCCGAATCAGTTGTTAAACTCAATATCCCTTCATGTGCTTTCGAACCACCGATTTCTGCTAACGGTACAATCGTCCGCAGGCGTACTTCAGACTCAACATGAGCAACCAATTCAAGCAGCAGCGGTACAGCTTCTTCACCTTGACGAACAAGGATCCGCTGCACAAACGTGACTTCAATACCGCTTTCCAAACCAATTTTTAAGATTGGCTGAAACAGCATCCTATAAGTTAAAAATATCTGAATATAATTCAGTTCAGCCGCCAACTTCAGAGACTCGCGTGCATGCTGTTGCATTGCAACTTCTTCGCCTGTAGTGAAGCAAAACCAAGCTTGGAAGGCATAGGCATGAGAGATTGCTTTTTTGAACTCCATCCGTTCCAGGTCGATTACCGCCATGCGTAACATTTCCTTGCCTTCTCGAAGACTGCCTGTCCGAGCAAAAATGACTGATCCCATTGACCTGCATACAGCTAGCGCAAGACCGGATTGCTGTTTCGCCACAACCAGGGCTTCTTCAGCTTTGGCCCGCGCCTCAAGCCACCGGCCTTCTAAGTTTAAACACTGCGCCAAAAAGATTAAATTTAAAGCAAGATAAAATTGTTCGCCATTATTATCCCTAATCAGCTGAATTGCCCGATTATAATGTTCTTCTGCCAACTTCCACTCGCCCCGGTCCACATGAATGCTTGCTAACTGGATATGAGAAGAAGGCAATGCTTCACTTAGACCGAATTTTTCTTTAATTGCCACATGGCGTTTGGCATAATCAAAGGCTTTATCAAATTCACCCCAGTCTTGATATATGGTAGATATAGCGTCTTGCATATAATAACTTGGCAAGATTCGTTCGGGTGAACACTCCGCGGCTTTTTGATATGTCTGCAGTGCTTTATGATAATCACCCTGCAAACAAAGGATATCCCCTAACCCTTCTAGCAGATGAGCCATAATATAGCTGTCATTATTCCATTTCACGATCTCAATCGCATCGAGCAACGTCATTTTCGCTTCATTAAACCGACCTGCTAATAGTAAGCATAATGCTTTTTCCAAGGGAATAGCCAACGGTTGCTCGACAGGGGGGACAGTTGATTGTAGAGAAACCTGCTCTAGAATCTCTAGGCTTTCTATATAGTGACCGCGGCGACGCAATATCTGCGCTGCAAGCAGACGGCTCTCCGTCAATCCAGCCTGATTTTCACCACTAGCAAAAAGAGCCGCCGCACGATTCGCCCAATTTTCGGCTTCCGCCAATCGGCCGCGACGCACTTCGACGGACGCTCGATATAGCGATAACCACGCGTCACCAGCAATACACTCTACCGAGAAAGGCTCTAACCAGCGGGCAACGGTCTGCCAACCGCCGTCGTTCAGCATCCGTTGACCAACTTCCTTGATGATGGTTATGGCATCTTCATATAACCGTGCTGTAATCAGGTACTCAACAGCATTTTTCGTTTCTCCTCCGTCCCGGGCTAACATTGCAGCCCGCCGCAGTAAACTCTGACGATTGGACCCTAAACGGTTTTGCAGGAATTCGCGAAACAAATGGTGATACCGATAGACCTTTTCCTGCCCTGCTAATGGCGTAAGTAGGAGTTGTTGTTGGGCGAGAAAATCTAAAATCCGGTAGGAATCATTTCGATCCAACAGTAAATCGCAAAATGCGGGTGCCATAACGTCCAATACTGAAGTCTTTAATAGAAACTCTTTTATCTGCTCTGACTGCCGATCCAGAACCTCTGCCGCCAAATAATCGTAAATTCCTTGGGTCTTATTATTACTCAAAAACCCCTGGATGCCAGAGGATGAATTCTCTAAGAAGCGCAAAGCCGCGGGCCAGCCGGCTGTTTTTTGCTCCAGTGCCGCAAGCAATGTTTCCGGCAATTCTTCACACCCCAAAAAGATGCCGATCTCTTGGCGAGTATACTTCAATTCTTCCATTCCGATAGCACATACTTCGCCGCGCAGACTAATCCGAGAAAGAGATAACGGCAGCGCACTCCGACTAGCAATAACAAGATGAATGCCCTTCGGGAGCTGGTGCATTAATTCCTGAACAAAACTATGAATGATCGGCTCGGATAACAGATGATAGTCATCAAGCACAATGATCATACCGCCTCCAGCCTGTTCTGTTAGCTCCTGAACCACAGCAACTACTAAGAGACGCAGATGGGCCTCAATCCCGCCCTGCGCTACGACCCGCAGGACTTCCCTGCCAAACCCTGGAAAATATTTTTGTACCCCAGCTACAAAATAGTGCAAAAAAATTGCGGGATCATTATCATACTCATCTAGTTGGTACCAGACCAAGGGCTTTTGAATAATTCCTGTCAGTTGAACCATCAAAGTAGTCTTTCCATAGCCGGCAGGTGCGGTAATAACAGCGATTTGCCAATGTTCAGCCTTAGCAATCAATTCCAAAAGCCGTGGCCGGTCAATTACCTTTGTCCCAATATGGGGCGGAAGCAATTTACTGGCTATCAGTTCAGGCAATGTTAAACACCTCCATACAGAATGTCTGGTACCATCGTATTTGTTATTGTCTGTGCTGGTCTCTTACTTTTGCTAAATCAGCACCCTTCCCAGAGTAAACATAAGTATAATTAAGTGAATTATCCCCTGCCTGACCATGATAGGCATCAATTAAATTGATCGTTGCCTGTTTATAGATATTCGCTTTTGCTGACAAACTCGCACTCGCCGCCCCTGTACCAAAACTTCTGTGATTGGGATCTTCCTTCGCATCAGACCAGTTCAGCCATTCTATATAACCTGCCGATTCAGCGACTTTCTCATAAGATGCTACATACACATCAACATGTGCTTTATCCTCTGTAAAGACATAACTTTGTTTTAACACTGCAGCCACATTCTTCATTTCAGCCTTCCAGGCATCCATATACTTTTCCGATACGTAATTCATTTCTATCGTGTTCATTGCCTCACAAAAATCTTGGGCAAACGCTTGATCAATCGGATTATCCGCCTGTCCCTTGGCCATCGCCGTGTTAGCAAAGCCCATCGAGACCAAAACCATCATTATCAAAACAACGAATAATTTTTTTACCATCATCTTACGCCCCCTATACTATGTGTTAACTTACTTTTTCCATTTATTTTCTAGAAAACTATTCTATTTCCTTTCCAATCCAACTTATTAGCCTAAAACAGTAGAAGGAAAAGGAGACCAGACTGCACTCCTTTTCCCTCTATCAACCAATAAGCAAAACAAACAACACTGGAAAAACTATCCCAATAAACACTGCGGTGGTTAGAACAAAAGCTGCCGTAGCGATATGGACATTCAATTTATAGAGTTGTACGGCAATTACGGTGTTAATAGCCGTAGGCATAGCAGCTAGAATAACAATTGTATTTAAGACAATCTCATCTGTAATCACGAATCGTGCTAGCATATAAGCCACTACAGGTGTCAAAATAAATTTGATCGGAAGCAGGTCGAGGATTTCCGAATAATATTTGCGCATACCAGCTGTGTCAATCGCATAACCAATTGGGATTAATGCCGTCCAGGCTCCGAGATGCACTAAGGGGTCGACCATGAGCTCCGCAAAAACCGGCCGAACAATACCTGTTACATTCAGCAGGATGCCGACCGCCATTCCGACAATCGTCAGCTGATTACGGTTAAAAAACTTAGAAAAAGACTGTTTACTAAAGCCGCCTCCGATACTTTTTTGATAATAATACTGGGCCAATGGAAAGCAAACCATAAACATAAGAACGCTCTGCAGCATGACAACCATTTGCGTAGTAGCAAACCCAATTTCACCATACATAATATAGGCACACAAGCCACCCAACGTGGTCGTATTCGACAAAATGGCACTCAGAATATAGCTGCCCTTGTCAAGTTCACTCTGAAATTTGTTCTCGACACGAAAATAGGCAGCAAGCCATGGAATCAAATACAGCAACACACCAATAATCGGAAGCCAAATAAACGAGTAATCCAGCGACAACGTCCATAAAGTCAGCATAGCCAAAACGGGGTAGATTACGCATATGTTTATTATTATCAATCGCTGAAAAAAGCTTTTATCAAGCTTTGATTGATAGCGGCATAAATTCCCTAAGACAAGCGGTAAGATCAAATCAAGAAATATATATAATAATTTCGTTTGTAAATCCACGATAACCACTCCTACTCCCAGACAACGACTTATTATTAGATCTCTATAATCATAACAAAATACCTCCTATTGTCATAGTACCCACCTGAATTACTTGGCGTTTTCCAGATAAGAAAAGCTATTTGCCTTTTAATAAAGTGCAAATAGCTTTTTCAATCCGCCTATTATAGCTTTCCTTCTGTCTTTACATCGTAAGATTGTTTTTTACCGAAGCCTTACGGCGTTGGATAAAATAGATTCCAACAAGGATGGCAATTCCAATCACGTCGGTAAGCAAACCCGGATCAATAAGCATTATCCCCCCTATAAAAGCGACAACGCGCATAACCGGATTTACATCAGCATACCAGTAACCAATCATTGCTATACCCAGTCCCCACATGCCCGCAATAGCAGAAATCGCAGCACTGATGACTTCCGCCGGTGTAGCATTAACCATTAAGAGAACTGGTGCATAAACAAATATATACGGAACAATAAACGCAGCAATTGCCAGTTTAGCGGCCACGACACCTGTCATAAGTGGATTCCCTCCAGATATGCCAGACGCAGCATAGGCTGCCAGTGCAACTGGAGGCGTGATATCGGCAATTATGCCGAAGTAAAAAACAAACATATGCGCCGCAATAATCGGTATACCTAATGCTATTAAAGCAGGCGCTGCAATCGTAGAAGTAATAACGTAGTTTGCAGTCGTAGGCACCCCCATACCTAAAATCAAGGAGGTAATCATTGTAAAGAACATGGCAGGAAGGAGAAGGCCACCAGCTAACTCTATCAAGCCTCCAGCAAGTTTGAGGCCTACGCCGGTCTTTGTAACAACACCGATAATGATACCAGCCGTTGCACAGGCGATCAATACTCCCAGCACCCCTTTAGCGCCCTTCTCGAGTCCTTCGATAATTTCGACCGGTTTCATGCGAGTCGCTTTACTTAGCGAACTTGCCAGAATGGCAATAACAATTCCCCATAAAGCGGCTTTGGTCGGAGTTTGCCCTTCGACAAGTAAAGCCAGAATGGCTATCAACGGCAAGGCCAAATGACCGCGTTTTAAAAACACCTCTTTGAGATTTGGCAGTTCATTCCGGGGAATACCTTTTAATCCTTTTCGTTTGGCTTCAAGATGTACAGATATCCAAACACCAGTATAGTACAAAATTGCGGGTATTACTGCCGCTTTGACAACATCGAGATAAGGTACGCCCATAAACTCCGCCATCAAAAATGCCGCCGCTCCCATAATAGGAGGCATAATTTGCCCGCCCGTTGAACCGGCAGCTTCGACGCCGCCTGCGAATTCCTTATTATAGCCCAGCTTTTTCATCATAGGAATCGTAAAACTGCCGACACCCACAACGTTAGCGACCGAACTGCCGGATATCGTTCCCATCATGCCACTGGCCAGAACAGTAACTTTTGCTGGGCCGCCACTGGCCCACCCAGCAAGAGCATTCGCGATATCGATGAAAAACTTTCCCAATCCTGTCGATTCTAAATAAGCACCGAACAAAATGAATAAGAAAATAAAGGTTGATGAAACTCCCAAGGGAATACCGAAGACTCCCTCTGTAGTGAAATATAAATGAGCAACTAAATCAGAAAGTGAAACACCACGATGAGCCACAGTATCGGGAAGATAAGGGCCAGCGAATGCATAGGCAATAAACACCAACGCAACAGTGACCATGGGCTTACCGACAACCCTGCGGCACCCCTCTATAACCAGTGTTAGACCAACTGTCCCTATGAAAAAATCTAAGTCGGTAACTGTTCCGGCCCGCAAGACTAATTCGTTATATGTAACAACAACATACATTGGAACTGCAGCCCCGATGATTGCCAGCAACACATCGAAAGGATGAATTTTATGCCTTGACCAAGAGCGTCGGGTAGGATAAAGCAAAAAAATCAAACACATCCCGAAACTCAGATGGATTGCCCGCTGCAAATGAGCATCAAGGACACCAAAAAATGAAGTATAGAGTTGGAAAAGCGTAAAACAAATCGCGAGTGCAGAAACTAACCGACCGACAATACCGGTCAAAATGCGCTTGTCAGCCTCTGAATCAAATTCCTTTAATAATTCATCAGCACTTTTTACCTGTGTTTGATCTTCTTCTAAGGCCAAATAGATCATCTCCTTTCGCAAACCTCATCTAGTTATACCTATAATCTCCAGCCTATTACAACTGGCAAAATCATACTATCACAGAGAACATATATCCATTCTGAATCACCGTGGAAGAAACCACAAGTAATCGTAATCACTACGCACATGAATCAAAGTTCCATGCTCGAGCCATTCATAAAGCGGATATTCTTGTTCCCGCTGAACAAAGCATAATTTAGCTTCTGGCCCCACCCTTACAGGGATTTGGCTAAAATGCCGGTTTAGATTTATTAAAACAAAGCGGTCACCCTGCTGAATAAACGTTCCCTCTGATGGAAGTGATGGCATCCCAACACCATAAGACTGATATTCAGTGGATACTAGCGTCAACTGCCCCACCCCTTCAACAACGAAATTCTCCCACACTGGTGTCTTATGGACAGAATGAGTGAACCGCAAGCTGAATGTATCACCTACATAAGTCGGTAGTACTAAACAAGTCCCCCCTTCACTTTCTACGATGATCCGAAGGGGCAGAAAGCACCAATACACCAATAGTAAAAGAGCCACACTACAACAAACTGTAAATACTATTACCGTACGGTGTTTTAGCCATTTTACCATAATGATTAATAAATGCCGGGTACCGTCCAGCACCCGGCATTTATTCACTCCTCACTATTATTTTTCTTTAAAGAATTTTTCTGCGCCAGGATGAAGTGGAATCGGCATTCCTTCGGCTGCAGTTTCTTTCGTTATGCCTTCGCCTAATTTATGAGCAGCTTTCAACCTGTCTGTATTGCCATAAATGGCTTTAACCATTTTGTAAACCGTATCATTATCTATCCCTGCCGGAACGACCAACATCGCTTTAACCGCTACAGTGGAGATATCTGTCGTCTGTCCTGGATAAGAATTAGCTTTTACAATCTGTTTAGCATAAAACGGGTATTTTTTTATCAGGGCATCCGCTTTATCTGCGTCAAAAGGTAATAACCTAACTTTATTTTGGAATGCAATATCCTGGATTGCCGCAGTCGGGTAACCTGCGGTTACAAATGCAGCATCAACATTCCCATCCTTCAGACCATTTGCTGCTTCGCCAAAGGAGAGATATTGAGGACTCATATCATTATATGTAATACCATATGTTTCTAAAATTTGCCGCGCATTGGCTTCTGTTCCACTGCCGATTGAACCAACCGCTACTTTTTTACCTTTAAGATCGCTAATAGATTTGATTGAGCTATTTTCAAGAACAACGATTTGAATTGTTTCATTATAGAGGGTTGACACTCCTCTTACATTAGCTACTTTCTTATCTTTGAACATTTCAGTGCCATTAAATGCATAATACGCTGTATCATTTTGTACTAAAGCAAGCTCAACTTTGCTATCCTTTAACATGTTGATATTTGCTACTGAAGCTCCAGTGCTTTGCGCCGTTGCATTCATACCAGGAATGTTTTTATTAAGTATTTCGGCTATTGCCCCCCCAAGTGGGTAATAAACTCCAGCCGTACCGCCTGTAGCGATGTTAATAAATTGTTTTGCTGGTGCTTTCTGATCAGCAGACTTAGTGCCACCGCAACCAGCCAACAAACCAACCACAAGCAGCGATACCATAAGAATTATCAATGTTCTCTTCACGCCAAGTCCTCCTTTAATATTTTGATTGCCACTAATTTCATTGTATTCCACTTTATTACTGTTTATCCTGCAAAAGTTATCTAATTTTTTGAACAAATAGACATAATAGTTCATTGTATATCTGTATACCTAATATTTAATTCAAAATGTCCATCAATATTAATCTTTCGTCGATTTATGGCGCACAAACAGGCAAAAGAAAAACCTCGCCCCATTGATTAAATACGGAGCAAGGTTATCTACAAATAAAGTTAGACTTGACGGGTACAAGAAGAGGCGCAGCTTGGTCATCTGATTAAGTTGTTGTTTCAGGTTTATTAACAAACCATATGCCAGCTAGGATGAGCGCCATCCCCGCAACAGTATTCCAGTAAAGTGGCTCGTGGAGCAAAATCACTCCTGCCAGCACCCCAATAATCGGAATAACCAAGACTGAAACAGACGCCTTTCCGGCCTCAGTATTTGATAGAATATATGTCCAAAGTAAAAACGCCAGCGCTGAAGCAAGTATGCCATTATATAGCAAATACCCCACCGCCAGCCAGCCCCACTCTATAGTTCCGTGCTCAAACAAAGCCGAATACATGGATAATACAACTGCCCCCACTACCATCTGCCATGTTGTATACTGCAAAACATCACAATGCGGCAATTTTAATTTGACAAGAATACTCGACAATGCCCAGGCAACAGCACCAGCGAGTGTCAAAATAATCGCCCACCAATCACCACCGCCGCTTACGTTTAGTAACACAACTAACCCAACCATACCCATGACGACGCCAGCTGCTTTCCGCTTTGTCAGCCTTTCACCAAGTAAGAAATGCGCCATGATTGTCACCCATAAGGGCATACTGTACGATAAAACTGAAGAAAACCCGGCGCTCAAAAACTGCATACCCACTTGGACTGCGGTGTTAAAAAAGGCAATTTGCAGAATACCGCCTAGAATAATCCACTTCCAATCATCACAGCGCGGAATCGGGATTTGCTTAAAATAGGCAACACTAAGCAACAGTCCAGATCCTAAAATAAAACGAAAGGTTGTAAACAACACAGGCGGGAAGACTTGATTGGCCTGCTTCATCACGACCCAGTTAAGGCCCCAAATTAGACATAAAAGCGCTATTGCCCCATTCATCATAACACCCTCAATTAGAATTATCCTTTTTGAACTTCAAATACGATTACTTCCGATACCAATTCCCTTACCCATTTCTTATCTTACTGCCATTAAACAATTGTCTAATGACATAAAGTGCTTCGGCAGGATTCATCTCCTCTTCATAGCCCAATTGTACAAATTCCTGCCAGACGTTTTCTTGCATTTTAGGCGAAATCCCCTGCAGCTTGCCAAATTCAGCAAGCACATTTTTGAGCTCATCGCTATCCATCAAGTCAATGATCTTTCTACCTTTTTCCAACCCAATAATAAAAAGAAAAGCAGCTACCTTTTGTAGTGCATTCAATCCTAAATTCCCCCTTGTAGTTCCATGGCTCCTTACCATCGCACCTTGCCTTTTCTTTGTTCCATAAGCCAGTATACCAAACAACACCATGAATCCGCTATAACCAGCGTGCGATTTTTTCTATTCAATGCAAAACCCCCGGTGCTCTTTGCACCGAGGGTTTTATGAAAAATAGTTTGTTAATTTACGGAAGCATCCATCGCAAAGCCGTTGCTTGCAAATAGGTCATAACAGCGATAATTGCGATCATACCGATACTGTGAACAACTGTAAAGCGGAAGATGGTTCCTTCTTCTCCAACCATTCCGGTAGCAGCTGTCGCAACCGAAATACTTTGCGGTGAAATCATCTTTCCTACTACGCCACCGCTTGAGTTCGCAGCGACTGTTAGATGTGGATCAAGCCCCAGTTGTTCGGCTGCGGTTTTCTGCATATTGGCAAACAATGCATTTGACGAAGTATCAGAGCCAGTGAGGAAGACACCCATCCAGCCTAAAATCGGCGAAAAGAATGGGAATAATGAACCGGTTGCCGTAAAGGCAAGTCCCAGAGTAGAACTCATACCCGAATAGTTCATCAAAAAAGCCAATCCTAGAATTGTCGCGATAGTAACGATCGGCAAAACGAGTTGTTTACAGGTTTTAACATAGCAGGGAATAGCCCGGCTCCAGCCGTAATTAGGAATGGCAAATACCGACAAGATTCCAGCCAACCAGATGGCAGTACCAGTAGTGGCCCCAAAATTAAAATCGTAAATCGCTGCATAAGGAGTGTTTTTCACTACCACTGGCGTCGTCTTGATTACTAGGTTATGGAGCAAGGGCCAGTCTATTTTTGCGCCAAAGGGGGCTAAAAAAGCTTTGGTAGAAGGGAAACTCCAAACGAGGATGATGATCCCAATAAATACGTACGGCAACCAAGCCCGAAAAATAGTGCCTACCGAGTATTGAGTTGCTGTTTTCACAGACGGCGCTTCTCCAGGGAATCGCCAAATTTGTGCAGGTTTCCAAACCCTTAGGAAAGCACCTAATGCAAGAATACAGGCAGTCGCTGCAGCAATATCAACCAAATACGGGCCGTGAAAATTAGAGAACCCCCACTGCGTTACGGCAAAAGCTCCCCCGGCGACCAATAATGCCGGCAAAACTTCCATCGTCCGTTTCCAACCTGACATAAAAACACAAACCCAAATCGGCACGATAAAAGAAATCAGCGGCAATTGCCGGCCGACAATCTGTGATATCTTTAAAACATCGAGATTGGAAACAGAAGCTGCAACAATAATCGGTAGACCGATACCACCGAACGCTACAGGCGCTGTGTTAGCAATAAGACAAAGTCCAGCAGCATAAATAGGATTAAAACCTAAACCCACCAGCATAGCTGCCGTAATCGCCACTGGAGTTCCGAAGCCGGCAGTACCTTCAATGAACGCTCCGAAGGCAAAGGCAATAAATATCGCCTGCATACGGCGATCTTCCGTAATAGAAGCCAAGGAATTCTTAATGATTTCGAACTCCCCTGATTCTACTGTCATGTTATAGATCCAAATTGCATTGATAATAATCCAGACTATGGGAAAAATTCCCACCAGCGAACCATAAAGGGTTGAACTTACAGCCAAGGTTACCGGCATTTTCCATACTACTATGGCAAGCAATAAGGCGGAAGATGTCCCCATAAATGCTGCATAATGTCCTGGCGAGCGCCTAATCCCCAACATGTACAATAACACTAACAGGGGAATGGCCGCTACTAAAGCCGATAGAAACATTGTGGACAATGGACTATATATTTGAACCCACGTCACAGAAAACCCTCCCTTTCAAATCAATAAATGGCCGCAGTCGAAACCATTATTTATCCAAAAACCACCTCCAAATATAACTAAGCAACTAGTTATCTGAAATAAATCAACCTCCCTGACTATCCCTCCAGTATAGGAACAGTGCTTCCACCGTGAGTCATCACAGTAATCGTATAATCATCCCGGCCAAGCTTTTCTCTGGCTACCGCAAGTGCTTCCTGGTAACTAGCAACCGCCATCATGCCGGTTTTCCTGATAAATTCCAAGTTCTCGGGCTCAGTAACCACAATTAATGTGATTTTGGTTGCCATAATGGCCAGTTTGAGGGCAATATAACCCGGAATGGTAAACTCCTTACGAAGGGCTACCTCAAATTCTAAATGATCCCGATATTTAAACCAATCAGAAAAATCAGGTGGTTCATAGATATCTGGGCATTCCATGAACAGGATGGCAACACCACCTGGCTTTAGAGCAATAAAGGAATTATCCATTGTTTTTGAACCCTGATAAAGGTTAATATCCTTGGGAAATCCACCAGCCGACGCCATCACTAGATCAGTCTGCTCTTTAATAAGAATACCATAAATCTTTTCTACTTCCCGGCAGCCAACTTCCCAGGCCTTATACCAGTGTCCAGCCACAAACTTGGCAAACTTCCCTTCGGGGGTAAATACCGCATTGAGCAAAAAATCAGGCTTAGAAAACGCAGCAATTTCCGTCATATCCTCATTCATTTCGTTACCAACGAGCCTGCCGGATTGACAATTTTCATTTAGCCCTTTGCCCACCTCTTCATGCATACAGAACAGATGATTGCCCTGAATGCTTTTGAAACTGCTTACCCCAGGCATAATAGCTTTGCGGCCGCCACCGAAACCAGCCATCATGTGATAGGCAATTCCACCAGTCAAAATGACCTTGTCCGCTTCCGCTATCCTTCTGTTGATCAAGGCATGAACTCCGCGGGTTGTTGTACCAATATCCACCAGGTTGTCTTGATCAAAGGCATCATGCTGAAAAATAGCGACCCGATGACAAACCTCTTGTCCACATACGATAACATTCTCTTCATCAGTATGCGGGCGATGCGCACCAAGGGAAATAACGATAAATAGATCGCTGTCAGGAATGCCGGCCGCATTCAGTTCATCGAGAAGCGTCGGCAAAAAGTGATCAAATTTTGTCCAGGCACGGGTTATATCACTGACGATAATCGCCACTTTATCGCCCGACTGTACCACATCTCTAAGTGGCGGCGACGCAATCGGATTATGCAGAGCTTCAAGTACAGCCGCCGGAACATCTTGTATTTCCACCGCCGGCCGGCCTTCAATCTCATTAATGACCTGCTTTTCCGGCAGCGCCACTTTAATGGTTTGCTTGCCATAAGCAAATTCAAAAATTTTATCAGCCATAAACAATCCCCTCCTCTATTTCTATTAACAATTTCACTTAATAATTCGCTTGAATAATTCTTTCCCAGGATAAATACCCATAGCGCCAAGCTGTTCCTCAATCCGGATGCCTTCATTCCACTTAGCTCCCCGCTCACTGCGAGCCACCGATCCAACCTTTAATTGTCCGGCGCCAGTCGCAATGGCCAAGTGTACAATACTTGCATCCTCGGTCTCTCCTGATCGAGCAGAAACAACAGGCAGATAACCGGCATTTTTCGTAAGTTCTATTGCTTGCATTGTTTCGGTAAGTGTACCGATTTGGTTGAGCTTAATGAGAACTGAATTACCTATGCCATTCTCCACCCCCCGTTGAATCCGGTCGATATTCGTGACAAAAAGATCATCGCCAACCAACTGGATTCGAGATTTCATCTTCTTAGTTAGAATCTTCCAGCCCTCCCAGTCATCTTCAGCCATACCATCTTCAATCGATATAATAGGATACTTGTCAACCCAGGACACCAATATATCAGCGAATTCTTCCTGATCCATCTTGCGATTTTCGAGCGAGAAGCAATACTTTCCATCTTCATAGAAATGGCTGGCGGCAACGTCCAAGGCGATTGCGATATCTTCTCCTGGCCTGTAGCCAGCTTTCTCGATTCCAGCGACTAGTAAATCAAGCCCTTCAGTATTATGCTTAAATGTAGGCCAGAAACCACCTTCATCAGCGACCGATACCGGCTTTCCTTTTCCAGCAAACACTTGCCTAGTTCCATGATATACATTAACGACCATCTCGATAGCTTCAGCAAAGGAGCCCGCCCCCACCGGAACCACCATATAATCTTGGATATCAATTGATCCATTGGCATGCATACCGCCGCCAATAATCTGGATCATGGGCACCGGCAAAATTCTGGCGTTGGAACCGCCCAAGTAACGATAAAGCGGAATGCCTTGAGCATTGGCTGCGGCCCAGGCCGTGGCCATCGACACTCCCAAGATAGCATTTGCACCCATTTTGGCCTTATTAGGCGTACCGTCAATTTCCAGCAGAAGATTGTCGATTAAGGACTGATCCATGGCATCTAAACCAACAATCCGCGGACCAATAAGCTCATTTACGTTTTTTACAGCATTCAAAACAGACTTGCCACCAAGCCTCTGGGGATTATTGTCCCGAAGCTCTATGGCTTCATGCTTTCCGGTAGAAGCGCCGGAAGGAACCAACCCCCGCCCCATCACACCACACTCCAATATGACATCCACCTCAACAGTAGGGTTAGCTCTGGAATCATATATCTGTCTCGCTTTAACTTGCTTTATAGTTGTTTTAGCCATAGTATCTACTCCTTTTGCTACTAATTAAAATTACGCCAAAGTACCGATTTCGTTAAGAAAATAACTTGCCAGGTCGCGATAACTCCGTATATCTTGTTCCAGCATTCCATAGCTAATCTTACGAATTAAGTCCTTGTCATAACCTTCGGTGATATATTCTGCCGGCGACTTGCCATCTACCCTCGCCAAAAATAATAAGGCCAGGGTTTTAATCGTGTTATATTCCAACACTTTGGTATCCGTAAAATTAATCCTCTGCAAATAAGTTTCTGCCGAATACGTGGCGAGATTGAGATAACTCATTGCCCATTGCTTGTGCTTGATCGCCTTGAGGATGAAATGGTTGGTTAAGAATCCCAGGTCAAAAGAAGGATCGCCAATATGAGCCACTTCGAAATCAAGAATATAGATTTTTGAACCATCAACCAGAATATTCTTCGGGCTATAATCGCCATGTACTAACGTTTGCTTATTCTCGATCAATCTGGCAATTTCATGATGAATTAATTTTTCCAATTTAGGATGACGTGAAGCTATGGTACGAAGATAAGGGTCAATCCGCAGTTCAATAAAAAACTTCTGACTGGCAAAACGCCGAAGGATCACTGCGTCGCCAGCAGCTACATTGTGAACATCGGCCAATGTCAAGGCCACTTTTCGAGCCACGTCAAAATCGATCACACCGGCAAGCAGCATACCTTTCCACATTTTTGAACTCTCCGGTGCCGCTTCCATGCCAAAGAGATTGTTTTCTTGGTCGAAGAACAGTAGCTTTGGCACATGTTCAGGTGCTATCTTATGATAAAAATCCAGACAGTCTTTCTCGTTTACCACGCGCGCCACATCGGAAAACCAGTCCTCTTTAACCCGCAATTTGGGCAACGCTTGTTTTACGACAAAAGACTGTTCTGACGATCTGACCATGATCACTTCACATGAAACGCCCCCACCGAGTGGCTTGATAGTAACAGCGTTTATGTCAGAAATTAGATGTTTTTGCTGCAAATACTCTTTAAAGACTTTCTCATCAGCAATATTGATCATTGCATTCCCTCCGTTCCTACTTGCCGTGACCCAATTACTCACCTGTAAAATTCTAACATTTTCAAATATGCCCTGCGTAACAATTCACATATACGCAAGGAAAAACGCCAGAAACAAATGCAGATTGCACATGTTTCTGGCGTTAATTTACTATAAGTACTTTTATTTTCCAGATTTTTACTGACTACTTGCCTCTAATTTCACAGAAATTGCTGCTATTTTTATAATAAATGCATCTTTAAAATTGCTTTCCGGATTCAAACCAGTTTTTCGCTTAAATTTTTCAATCTTTTGCGAAACTGTATTACGATGCATATATAACTTTCGCGCCGTTTGCATCAAATTCATACCTTGATCAACAAACTCCTCGGCAATATCCAGCAGCTCCAAGTCTCTACTGCCATCTGGCTTTATCAATTTCGTCAGAACCGCTTGGACTACTTTATGTTTGATAATAGACGGCAAATAGTAGCCAACATGTTCAAGCAGACCCTGATCAACATTGTAGATTCCCGGACTCTCTTGAAAAACAGCGCTCAAACGAATTGTATTTTTCGCCTCAATATAGGAGTTCCACAAATCATAAAAATTGGAATAAATACCTCCATAAGCGATATGATAGGAAAATATTTTTGCCTCCTCCAAATCGCTCATGATCCCTTGGCAGATATTATCCAGCGCTTGATACAACTTCCCGATATCACCAACATCTAAGAAAGATTTGACGATGACGATATGATCGTTATCGAAAAAAGCTACAATATCCTGGTTGTTTAAGTATTTGTTCGCTTTAAGGATCTGTACCCCTTTATCCTTGAAGGCTTCTGCTGATAACTCGTATCCGAGATCCAGATTAATATTGAAATATCGATTGTCCTTCTTCTCCAGTTCAACAAGAATAACAGAACGACGCAGGAACAAATCAATTCCGAATGATTTTAGCGATTTAAACAACTTGTAGGAGATAGCCGGTTTCTCATCCTGTCGAGGCGCTAATAGCTCTTTAATAATGGCTTCCTCACGAGTAATATCGGAAACTGCTTCTTTCTTGGCATTATGGTGTTCGAGATACGTTTCCAGAGAGGTTTTTATAATAATAATAATTTGCTCGCAGTGTTTCAAATTGATGGGCTCAATAAAAATGACAGCCAATAGCTGTGACTCAACAATCAGAGGAGCAGCAACAACGGTGTATTCACCAGAATTATTATAAATAATTCGTCGCGGATTTTTAATATCCAGATCCTGAATCACAGCACGTATGATGTCATCGGGAATATTTTGATCATCATAGACATTCATTTTTGCCAATATTTTCCCGTCTCGGGAAGCAATCTGAATACTTCGCAAAGAAGATCGATCTACCTTTTCTACCAACCTTTGAAAGTAAGGGCCAAATATTTCATCCACAAGCATCACCTCTTGCACTGCCCTTTCTACTCCTCGCCGCATGAATGATTTCCCGCAAATTCCTACTGGGAACCCAACACGGCAGGGCGCATTCGGGAGACACCAGCTCAATACCATTATCCAAGGCATTGTTTACAGCTCTCCTGACATCAGCAACAGTACCATTCAGCAAAATGCTCGGATTGTTGATATTTCCAGTGAGGATCATTCGCTCACCCACTATATCAACGGCCTCTCGGACATTGTTCCTTGAATCTATATGAAAAGCATCAAAACCAGCCTGCGCGAATAGGTTCAGTCGATCTGCTACCGGTCCGCAGTTATGCAAAATTACCGGCCCCGCTTTCTGAAGCGTTTTATTACAACGCTGCTGAACCGGCAAAAGAAATTCCGCATACGCTTTAGCGCTAATCAGGTCGGCCGTTGCATGGTCAGCCCAAGTAAGAATGTCTGCACCTGCCTCAAATTGAGCATGAGCAAATTGGATGGGCACTTGTGCTAAAACCTCTAAAAAACGATGTACCTTCTGTGGTTCAAGATTTGTTTCCAAAATTAGGTTAGCCGCTCCATGCAGGTGATAAGCCAAAGTCCATGGCCCCACAACCTTGCCGATAATGGCTACCTCAGAACCATATTTTTTCTTTAATGCCTTAATGGCCTGTAGAAGTGTTTTAATTGGTTTCCGATCTAAAAAATTTTTCGGCATCACAAAATCATCTGGTTCGAGCAGCGGGCTTTTCAAAATTTGAGGAAACTTGTCGAGCTTTCCCCAATCAATTTCACAGCCCAATGCCGCAGCTTCCTGGTGAATCGAGAAGTATGGCGTAACACTATCGAACCCGAATAAATCGTGCCCAGCACCCGCCAATGCGGCCATTGCACTCCCATCAGTATGAACATGCGGGAAAAATGCCCCCGTCAGCCTCATACTTTCAACAATTGCAACCGACGTTGGATTGATCACAGGCACCTTGTCGTAAGAAGTTCTGTTGAAAACAGCTAATACGCGTTCCCTCGAGGTCATTTCCTCTCTCGCCATAATCATCACATCCAGTCTCATGGACTAAACATCTCCGCCAAACCGAATTCACACTTTTTCTAATATTCAATATTATTTATGTTCTACTTCGTCAACAATCTGCTATCTCCTGCGACAGCAATATTATCTATATTAGCCGTAACACGCCCCGACGACACCACGCGCAAAAATATTCATCATCCCAGGGCTCTATCAAGGCGCCTATTTGACTTTTTGCCCGCCGTACGATTTCAGCGGCAGCAAAATCCGATTTTTGCAAATAAATCTGCAGGGAAAGGCCGGAAGAAAACTCCTCGAGAGTTTCCGACGAGACAATTCCGGACTTTACCGAAATAACGCAACACGCCCCCACATAAATGCCAAAGCGTGTGCCATCTGGTGTAGCCGCGATAAGCTGATCGCCAAGTGTTACCCCTTCCACCGACGCATGAAACCTGCTTTTCATTTTCATCATAGATTCACTCCTCCCACACTATGTCGTAAACATAGCATGGGCATAAAGCAAAAAAGCTATGTAGGCATTAATAACCTATAAAAAAAGCACTAGGACCAGCTTTACTTGCGGATCCTAGTGCTTTCCAATTTAAACATTACTTGGCCTGTCAATAACAATTCTGTCTCGGCCAGATTCCTTTGCAAAATACAAGTTTTGATCCGCTTGACGCATAAAATCAGTTAGACTCTCACCTTTATATTCCGCAAGACCGCCACTTATCGTAACTTTAATTTCCCTATTACCGATAAGCAATTCACTTACCCGAATACGAAGTCTTTCCGCCAGATCATAAGCCTGTTCAATATTAGTATGGGAAAATATCAATAAAAATTCCTCTCCGCCATAGCGCCCTATAATATCCGTACTCCTAATGTTCTCTTGTAAGCATCCCGCTACATCGCGAAGGACTCGATCCCCTTCAACATGCCCATAATTATCATTTACCTTTTTGAATTTGTCGAGATCAAACATACCTATCGATAACGGAGTATTATATCTATTCGCTTCTGCTATTGCTCGTTCGAGAGCTGACATGATATACCCGTGATTATTAAGCCCAGTTAAGGCATCAGTGATGGATAGTCTTTCAAGAATTTCCTGGGTTTCCTTACGTTCAGTAATCTCTTTTTGGAGTGCCGCGTTTATTGCTTGCAACTGACTCGTTCGCAGTAGCACCTTATCTTCCAGCTCAGCGTTTAATTGTTCAAGTGCCTTCTGGGCCGCCTTTCGCTCGGCAATTTCTTTTGTCAATTGCGCATTAAATTCCTGAATTTCTATTGCCTTTACGCTTAGTTTAGCTTCATTTTCTTTAAGAAGAGCGACTGTGGTTTCGATTTCTTGGCTCATTCTAACTAAAATTTCGAAAAGTTGATTGAATTCATAAGGCATATTCTCAATACACTTGTCTTTCCCTATCTTATCATAGATGCCCGCCCCTACCGCCTGGAATTGTTCAACCAAACAGTCAATGGGTCGTTTATGGGGTTTCATAGCTCTCCCCCCTTTATCATTTACACGCTCCAACTTTCGACAAAAGTTTAATAATTTCCTGTATAAAATACATAATACAGCAAATATTCCTACATTTTTACAGGAACCAACCGAACATCACAAAGGGTCGTCCTAAAGCCTCTAGCTTTTAGGATGACCCTTTAGGAATCCTCATATATTTCTCAAAAAGGTATTTCAGCTTAGGGAATAAGCAACTTAATTAAGTCTCTCCGGCTGATAATGCCAATGATTTTATTATTTTTAACGACTGGCACCCGCTTAATATTATGTTTCAACATTAGTTGAGCGATTTCATCAATTTCCATTTCCTCGGAAATAGATATAACTTTTTCAGTCATAATGCTGCCAGCTTGCTCTGCCATAAGTTTTTTAAAATCCGCGTTGTATTGTTCTACACCGTTGTAGTAAATAATCGCCCCTAAAACATTAACATAATTGGGGATTCGTGGAGTTGTTTTCTTGTGTAATAAATCCCCTTCGCTTACAATACCGACTAGATTTCCTTCATCATCAACTACAGGCACACCGGAAATCGCCTTATCTACCAAAATTTTAGCAATTTCCGCAATAGTGTCGTTTTTGTGAACAGTGATAACTTCTTCAACCATAATTTCTTTTGCTTTTATGATGATCACCCCTATTCTACTAGTATAGTCGTGCATCATTTTGCTTTTTCTCTATATTTTCATCATAATACACAGTTTTCGCAATGTAAAGTTTTTCTTGCTATCACTATTTTTACCGAGATACTTCAACCTTTGCAAGCTTTTCATAATACTGAATCAAACTGCCATGATCACGTTCACCCAGGCCATCAACTTTTAACGCCTGCATCATTTCCATAACAGCAGCGGTAAGCGGAAGTGGCACGCCCATCTCATGTGATGTATCTAAAACATTAGCCAAATCCTTAATATGAAGGTTAATCCTGAATCCAGGGTCAAACTTCCGGTCCATCACAAGTGGCGCCTTAGCATCAAGCACTGTACTGCCAGCCAAACCACCACGAATAGCCTGGTACACCTTGTCAGGTTCAACGCCAGCTTTGGTCGCCAATACCAGCGCTTCTGACATTGCCGCTATATTAAGAGCAACAATGATTTGATTAGCAAGTTTCGTCACGTTGCCTGCTCCAATATCTCCTGTTAACACAACTGATCCAGCCATGGCCTTTAATACCGGGTAGCATTTATCAAATACTTCCTTTTTGCCGCCCACCATTATTGAGAGCGTACCGTCAATTGCTTTTGGTTCGCCCCCGCTTACTGGGGCATCAAGCATGTCAATGCCTTTCAGAGCCAGCGCGTCAGCAATTTCACGACTGACAAGCGGCGCGATGGAACTATTGTCGACTACAATTGTGCCGGGCTTTATACCTTCTATTACACCATTATCGCCCAATATTACTTCTTTTACCTGCGGCGAATTCGGCAGCATTGTAATAACCAGATCAACTTGGGCAGCGACTTCTTTAGGCGATGTTGCGGCTACTGCCCCGGCAGCAACAAGATCTTCCACTGCCGCCTTGCTTCTGTTATATACTACAAGCTCATAACCGGCTTTTAATAAATTTTTGCTCATAGGCTTACCCATTATCCCGAGACCGATAAAACCGACTTTCATAATGTTCACTCCTCTTTTTACATAATGATTTAGTTAAAGTGTGTACCCAAATTCCTTTATCCATTTTAGAGATTCCGTACTGCCAGGCTGCGGTATGTATTCCAATCCGACATACCCCTGGTAGCCTAACCTCTCTAGCGTATCGAAAATATGCGGATAGTTGATTTCTCCCGTGCCTGGCTGATGCCTTCCTGGGTTGTCGGCTATCTGAATGTGAGCAATTTTGTTGATGTGCTTTCGCAGAGTATTTGTTAATTCGCCTTCTTCGCGTTGCGCATGATAAACATCGTACTGAACGAAGACGTTAGGCATAGCAACCTCATCAATTAACTTAACAACCTGCTCGGTTTTATTGAGAAAAAAACCCGGGATGTCGAAGTGATTGATTGGCTCTATAACCAAATTTAACTTTTTGTCATCTAACGCTTTAGCTGCATAACGCACGTTTTCCACTAATGTAGACCATTGTTCTTCGTAACTAAAGCCAGATACTGTCTTTCCGGCCAGGCAGTTTACCTGATTAACCCCTAACCCTAGCGCATATTCAATCCCGACTGAAACGCCGGCGCGAAATTCTTCGATCCTCGCTGGATCGGCCGCTATCCCCCGATCTCCTGCGGCCCAATTGCCTGACGGAAGATTAAAGAGTATTTGCTTAAGCCCATTTTGGGATAATTCTTCCTTTAATCTGTCCAATTCATACTCATAAGGAAAAAGATACTCAACAAATCTGAACCCTTCCTTTTGGGCTAGTGAAAACCGATCCATAAATGGAACTTCCGTAAACAACATTGTCAAATTGGCTGCAAATTGTAGCAATACAATCACCCTCCTACCATTTGTAGAGCAAGCTGACTTAAACTTATTTTCAACAAGCATTGTGTCAGCCTCGCCTTTTTGTTGCTAACTTGATTCTATCCTAAAACTACCAATTAGTAAAATATATAGTTAATATGATTGTCATGATTTTTTTATATAGTACAATAGATTTAGGAGGTGACACATGGATCTTCATCACTTGAAATATTTTATCGAAGTCGCTCGCCACAAAAGCTTCACTAAAGCCGCCGAGATTTGCTGCGTATCTCAATCCGCTATCAGTAAAACGATTAAGGATTTGGAAGCCGAACTTGGAACGGTGCTATTCAATCGAAATTCAAAATATGTCCATCTAACTGATGCAGGATTGATTTTTCTAAGTCAATCCCAGCAGATTGTTTCAATGTTTCGCAATCTTAAGACCGATTTTGAAAACGAGTTAAAATTAGAAAAGGGGAAAATCACCATTGGATTGCCGCCTATTACTGGCGTTAGTATCTTTGCTCAACTGCTGGCCAACTTTAGAAAAAAACATCCCCAAGTTGAGATTGAACTCTATGAGTATGGATCTAAAAAAGTAGTAATAGGCATTCAAGACGGGACGCTTGATCTTGGAGTAATATGCAACTTACCGAACAATGATATGTTTGAGACTATGACTCTATCAAATGATCCTCTCTGTGTCGTGACTCATCCCCAGCACGACATAAGTAAATTGCCGTCAGTTAACCTGGCTTCTCTGACGACTGAATCATTTGTACTATACACGAAAGATTTTAGCCTTCATGAAGAAATAGTAAACAACTGTAAGCTAGCTGGCTTTCAGCCCAAAATCGTTTTTGAAACCTCGCAGCTAGAGTTGATGATCCAGATGGTAGCTGCAAATCTCGGAATTGCCCTGCTGCCAAGCAAGACGTGTGAGAGACTAGACGCCAGCCGTACTATTGCTATACCCTTACTAAAACCAACTATTTTTCACAAAATGTCGATCATCTGGCGCAAGGGACACTATATGTCACATGCTGCCCGCTTATGGCTTACGAACGCTGAAGAATATTTTAAAGAAGAAAAATTGCTTTTTTAAATATACAGAAGACCGCTATTCGTCCATCAAAAGACAATAGCGGTCTTCACCTCACTAGACCCTAAACTTCTTGATAGTGCCTTGCAGTTCTTCGGCCATTCGTGCGAGCTCTTGGCTAGATGCTGCTATTTCCTCCATTGAAGCAGCTTGCTCCTCTGTAGCAGCTGAAACAGTCTGCGTTTGTCCAGCAGCGTCCTTGCTTATTCGGTCGATATCACGTACTGATGACACGATTTGCTGACTTCCAGAGGCCATCTGCTGAATTGCAGCCGATATTTCTCTGACTTGGGACGAAACCTCGCCAATGAGTAAGACAATTTCCTTGAATGCCTTTCCTGCATCGTTGACCACATCGGCCCCAGCCTTAACCTCACGAGTACCGTCACTCATGGCAACAACGGCGTTGTCAGTCTCGGCTTGAATTTCTGAAATTAGGGTTGCTATTTGCTTAGCGGCTTCCTGTGACTGCTCAGCAAGCTTACGAACTTCTTCTGCAACTACCGCGAAACCCCTGCCATGCTCACCTGCACGAGCGGCCTCGATGGCCGCATTAAGTGCCAACAGGTTGGTTTGCCCGGCTATTCCTGAAATAGTATCGACAATTTGTCCAATTTCTTTTGAACGCTCGCCAAGCTTCATAACCACTTGCGCTGAACCAGAAACAGTCCTCTCAATGCTATCCATTTGACTCATAGCAGCATTCAGCGCCTTATCCCCTTCGTTAGCTGCGGCAGCTGTCATTTCCGCTTTGCCTGACACAGCATTTGCACTCGCAGCTACTTGCTGAACGCCTGCTGATACTTGCTCAACAACCGCGACAGTTGCATCAACAGCATTTACCTGTTTTTCTGCTCCTGCCGCCACCTCAGTAATTATCTCTGCTACCTGGGTAGTCGCCTTAGCGGACTGTTCTGCGTTTGCAGTAAGCTCTTCAGCTGCAGCAGCGACCTGCTCGGAAGTCTGGGATATTTGTCTGATAAGCTGCCGCATACTATTAAGCAAGGAATTTACAACTGATGCTAACTGTCCTAACTCATCATTGCTATCTATAATAATTTTTTGGGTTAAATCTCCACCGCTGTTCGCCATTTCACCAAGTTTAGATATGACGTTTTCCAAAGGCTGAACTATCTTTTTCCTAGAAAACCAATAAGTGAACATAAATGTTACTAGCATGAGAGTAGTATTTATTACGATAATTGCTGTAATTTGCTTTTGGACGATTGTGTCAACATCATCAATATAAATACCGGTACTAACAATCCAGCCCCATGGTTCAAAATGTTTAGAATAACCTCTTTTTTCTGAAGCATCAGTTTCGTTCGGTTTAGGAAACCAAAAATTGCTATAAAAGCCTTCTGATTTATTTTGAACAGCGCCGTCTATAAATCTCTTAATAAAAAGCACATCACGTTTATCTCTCTCCGCAGCCCTGTTTGTCCCGACAATTTTAGGATTAACCGCATGCATTAAATTAATATAGTTTATATCGTCAATCCAATAATACCCGCCCTCCCCATAACGCATCTTGCTTGTTATCTCTTTGGCCTGTGCCTGAGCCTCCTGATCAGTTAAAGCACCAGTTTGTGAGAGAGAGTAATAATAGGAAACAATCGAGTAAGCACCATCTACATTTGTTCTTATTTGGATATCTTTCTCCGCATATATACTTTTCTTAGTTTCAGGAATAAGATAGAAAAAACTAATCAATGTGAAAATAATAGTTGGAATGATTCCAAGAAGAATCAATTTTTTGCTTAATTTCATTACGTACCTCCTGATATCATTAAATCTCTAACGCTATGTACCTTATTGCAAAACTCACTTCCCTTCTATCGAATGAAACTTTTGTCTTGCACGTAGGACTTTTGTCTTATTTTTATTTCAACATAGTATGATCTTATCCCTCCATTGATTTGAACTATTTATGTTAATTGTTTGTTAATATTTGAAATAAATTTTCACAAACCCCATGAACACACACAAGCATCTCCTCGTTATTGGGATGCATTATGTCTGCTCTGTTTTGATACAAATAAATCTTGTCGTATTATTTGAAAGAGGAAAGATATATTCTATGGGGAATTATTACTTATAAAGTGAGACTTGATTGAGATGGAGTTTTAACTCCACCTCAATCCTAGCCGAACCGTATCCAGGGACCAAGCCGCTCTTCACTTGTAGAAGAAAAGCGGCTTGGTCATCGGATAGACATCGTTTAAGATTTGGAGGTTTTACTATGAAGCATAATATTCTTGTTCCTTTTGATGGATCGAAGAATGCCGTTGAAGCGCTACAATTGGCTATTACTTTAGCAAAATTACTGCAGGAAAAAATTATTGTTTTAAATGTTCAGCCAAGTTTTAATACAGTACACACGAAAATGTTTTTCAACAAAGACAACATTCGTGCCTATCAGCAACAGCTTTTTGAAGAGACTGTAATCCCAGCAAAAAAGATATTGGAAGATGCCTGTATAGAATATGAGCTTAAACTAAGAATAGGTGACCCTAAGGATCAGATCTCCAAAGAAGCAATGGCCGAGAATGCTGTTCAACCAGGATGTGCAACAACTGGCGTGCGCATGATTATAATGGGTTCTCGCGGTATGAATCCGCTGCTTAGTGGAGTACTTGGCAGCGTTAGTTATGGCGTGATTAACGCTGCTACTTGCCCTGTAACCATTGTTCCATTTTCCTGTTTGGAGTAAGCGAAATTATACTGGTGGATATGACCTCTTCTACCAAACCTACACACCACAAAAGCCCGCGAAATTCGCGGGTTTTGTCATTCATGATTTGTACAGTAGAGACAATCATTTGCCGTATACACTTTTAAAAGAATGCTATTACATCAAAACTGAATTTTGGGGTATAATTTAGATTAAGGTCTAGTTTTAGATGAAGCAAAGTGAGACTTTATACTTATATTATCTATGGCCATTTTTTGAAGCGAGGTAAAATACTTATGTTTAAAGTGAATGATTACGTTGTGTACGGCTCTACAGGAGTATGTCAAATTACAGATATAGTAAAAAGTGAATACAAAAATGGTGAATCCGAATATTATGTTTTACACCCTGTTTATAACAATAATATGACCATTAAGATCCCTGTAAATAATGCTTTTATGAGACCCGTTCTTACAAAAGACGAAGTTTTATCATTAATAGCATCTATGCCAGATAAGGAGACCCCTTGGATAGATGACATGAAAGAAAGAATTAATACCTTTAAATCAGCTATTAAATCGCAGCAAGATGAAGAATTGATAAAAATTATTAAGACACTCTATCTACAAAAACAAGAAAAAGCTGCTGTCAATAAAAAGCTAACTAAAACCGATGAAGCCCTAATGAATGCTGCTGAAAAACAACTGTATGAAGAATTTGCAATAGCCTTAAACATTTCGCCTGACGAGGTTCTTCCCTATATTACCGAGTATATTTCACAACTTGAAAAACATACTGTTACTGATCAGGAATCCTGACTCAATATGTGAATACTTCGCCAACAGATCCCATAATAAAACTCGCAAAATTTGCGGGTTTTATTAATGTTAATAGTATGTATTTCAATCAGCTATACTGAACTTGAAGGAAGGCCATCGCGAAAAATTATTAGGCCTAAGGAGGATACAAAGTGAATGGATATTTTTTCTTAACCATAGCAATTGTCTGTGAAATATTTTCCACTTCCATGCTTAAAGCCTCGGTTGGCTTTTCTAAACTCATGCCGAGCTTTGCTTTTATAGTAGGGATGGGAGCCTCGTTTTATGCACTTTCCAAAGCTTTAACTATTATTCCGTTAAGCACTGCTTATGCTATTTGGTCAGGAATAGGAACGGTTTTGACAGCCTTAGTCGCCATTTTGATCTGGAAAGAATCTATCAATACTTACAGTTGTATAGGAATAGCATTGATCACTATTGGAGTAGTACTCCTTAACTTAAAAGGTCCTGCTCATTAATAATCACACCAGCACCAATGAAAAGCTCTACGAGTCAAAAATGCTCGTAGAGCTTTCCTATAATATGACCCAAACGGCCGCCCCTCTTTAAAGTTCTGTTAAGCTTTGCTGAATCTCCATTAACTGTTTGGCCGGAACTCCGCCATCTAAGGCTGAGAGCAAACTTAAATAAAAATCATCCGTCTGTTCCTTCATGTGTAAGATTAGTTGCCTAAACTCACCCTCTATGACATTTCCATATAGAGCCTGTATCCGCTTTTGTTCATTCTGTAAATACTCATCTGCTGCTGTGTTGAGCAGACGATAAATCTCATCACTCATTAATTTACTCTCACTTTTTTCAAAAAACAATTTTGGATTTTTAAAATAAGCCATTGCTTGCGAAAACATCCCATACTGAATATCTTTAAAAGCTGCTTCAAAATCAATTTGCGCTTTATCCCCAAACTCCAAGAGAGAAAAAGATAAATCCTGATTAATCTCACGAATCATTTCAATAAGCGTCGTTTGATACTCTGCTGTTATTTTTTCAGCAAAGCGATCCAGTCTAACTGTCGTTGCTCTCATCTCCTGGGCAAATTCAAACCCAATTTGTTCGAGCAATTCGTCAAGTGCATTCTGCAAAGCTTTTTTCAGGTCACGGCCATCATCGCGTAATACACTGGGATTGAACGCTTCTTTAAAGAACTCATTAAACCGCAAAAATACCCGCTGCTTGATATAATACATTAATTCTTCTGTTTCCTGTGACAGGCGGTTCTCTAAATTTTGTGCTGTCTGCTGCCCGAAAATTGCGTGTATACCTGCTTTTTCTGCTTCGATATTTGCCCGCTTTTGCTGCCTAACTGCAGCATCCTCCCTGGTACTATCAATGAGCTTTGCTACTAAATGATAAACACGGCACAGTTCATTCTCTGATGCTGCAGCCGCCAAGTTAGCCAAATCATTACTAATAAAATGATAAAAAGTCTCCTCAAAAGCTGACATTCCTGAAACGGGAAGGGTTATCTTTCCTTGCTTTTCTTTCAGTGCCTTTAAGCTTGATAATGGATATAAATGCGGATTTCTGACACCATATTTGACTAGGTGCTCGTGGACGTATTCAATAACGATTTCCTTTTCTTCCTCGTTATCGGCCAAATCAATGGCATTTATAATAAAAAACATTTTATCTAATTGAAATGAATCCTTTACACGCCCCAGCTGAATTAAAAACTCCCGATCAGCTTTTGAGAATGCATGATTATAGTAGGTTACAAACAGAATCGCATCCGAAATTTTGATAAAGTCAAACGCTACTCCTGTGTGACGGGCATTGATTGAATCTGCCCCCGGAGTATCCACAAGAGTAATTCCTTTACGGGTTAACGGACAATCATAATAAAGATCAATCCATTCGACGAAGCAGGATTTTTCTTCCATTGAAACATAATCACCAAATTCAGTGATCGTTGTTTTGAGAACTGTACCTAGCTGTTCGCTAAAAGCAGCATACCCGCGTGTAAATGCCTTTAAGAAAGCATAATTTGTCTTCTCGCCTGCTCCTAACTGATCCAAATGGCTATTGAATTCTACTTTTGCCTTTGCATCGGCTAAGCTCTCTGCATGAAAACCAAGCGTTTTTAAGGCACGATTTACATCTTCAAGCATCGCACCTTCCTCTTTAAGCTTAACGAGAACAGTTCCATGCTGATATGAATCATTGATCGGCTTAATTTTGTTTATTGCCGCTGTCGTTGGATTTGGCGAAACAGGTAAAACCTTCTCTCCGATTAACGCATTAGCAAAAGAAGATTTACCGGCACTGAATGCCCCGAATAATGCCACAGTAAAACCTTTATGATCTAATCTTTCGGCTTTTTCCTCCAGTTCAGCCGCAAGCTTCGTAAAGCCGGGCAAGCCCGTAACAAGCTGTGCCGTCTTCTTCAACTTCTCAGCTGTATGTTTCATCCGGTCGGAGGCTTCAGTAGGTAATGGAGCTTTTTCTTGTAAGATCGGCTTGTTCACCGAGTGACTCATTTTTTTCTGTACCTGTTCTACATGCCCGGTTTCCCCATAAACCAACTCAAATTCCTCTTCTTCCAGATCAAACAAATGAAAGCGGTCATCCGTGAGCCCATTTGTATCGCTAAGCAGCCTTTCGAGTTTCGTTTGCTTAAGACTCCTGGCTGACTCATGTTTTTTCACCTGCTCAAGTGCGGTAATATACCGTTCCAAGTTTGCTGATTTTTGGGTTAACCGCGCTTGGGCGGCTGTATTTTTATCCTGTAAGGCATTTAGTATTTCAATCTCAAACTCAGCTAAACTGCTTTTAGCCAAACGTTTAATTTCATTTGCCACATTATCAGTGTAATTTATAACATAATCACCTGATACACGTGCCCCCGATTTTACAGCGGCTACTAACAATTCGCTGGAAAAATGAACAGTAAAGCTCTGAATTTTGGCAAGCAGTTCTTTATTTTCAACCCGCTTTTCCTTTAAAAACCGCAACAGAAAATCACGAAGATGCCACTCAACCTGTGATTTTGTTTTTTCGAGTATACCCCGGTAAAAGAGATTAAGTCTTTCTTCTCTCTCGGCTAAGGTTTTTTGCTTTGTAAAAAGCCATCCAACCTTAAACTCAGACTGGCATGATTCAAGATAGGACTCAGCGAACGCCCTGGTTTCAAACGGCATTAAATAGGCATTTTTCATGATTTTATTGACTTCAATATCAAATTCGCTTTCGGCTTTTTCTAGCCCCTCGCCCAAAAAGTTTTTCTCCTCCATAAGCCTGTTGTAGTTTTCGGCTAGCGCTTCTTGTTCCTTAATAGGTAATTCATTTAAAATATCCTTGAACGGTTGAAGCTCCAGTTCCTTCTTCTTCGTTGTTAAATCCAAATGGTCTTTGATGATCTTTTGCAGGGAATGAAAAATAGATTGAAGGAGTAAGCTGTCTTTCTCCTTTAACCGCTCAGCCAAAAAAGCCTGAAGCTGCGGGAATTGATTATGTTCATGGTCATCTTGTTTTAGAGAGGTATAAAAAATATCAGCCGGTTTTACTCCCCATGACGAGAATGACTCAACAACACTTGCTTGAAATTCCGCAAAGGAAAGTTCTTGATTGGAATGCTTGTCAACTTGGTTAATAACAAGATAAACCTCTTTGCCGGCCTCTGTTAACTCTTTGGTAAACATAAAATTCAACTCTGATTGAACATGATTATAATCCATTACATAAAAAATCAAATCAGCAAGGTGAATGGCTGATTCAGTGGCAATACGATGCGCGTCATCTGCAGAATCAATGCCGGGAGTATCCATAATAGCGGTTTGACTTGGCAGTGCCGAATCAAAATGGCTAATTTCAATTGCTTGGATTTGATCCCCATCCTTGCAATAGTTTTTTACCATTTTATAATCATAGGGAGCGAGATATAAACGAGGTTTTTCGTTTTTAAAAAACACCTTGGCATACTCTTCGCCCGTTTTGACTTTTACAAGATTAGCACTGGTTGGAATTGGGCTTGACGGCAGTAGATTTTCCCCCACTAAGCGATTAATTATCGTTGATTTTCCGGCAGAAAAATGTCCGCAAAATGCAATGGTAAATTCCTGGCTTACTACTTTACCTGCTAATTGCTTAACTTTTTTGGCATTTTCTTGATCATGATGTTCTACTAAATATTCATAAGCAGCTAAAAGCTTTCCCTTTAATGATCGAATTGTCACTTGACGATCCGCAGTTTGGCTCATAAACAAATTCCCCTTATAGCAAACTTTATAATACGTTCTATTTTATACTATACAGCTACGAATGGGCAATGTTATGTTCTCGACTAAGAGGAATAGCTCTTTTGTGTCAAAAAAGGAACGTCCTAAATCACTGATTTAGGACGTTCCTTTTCTGGTTATCCACATCTTTGAAGCGATAAGTAAGCAATTCTAGAATCATCGGTTAATACTCCATAAAAGTCATGTAAAAAAGAGGCTGCCAGAGCTGCAATCGTCTTCAAATTAACTACCAAAGCGGTGAGTCTAGCTTGTAAGGCTATACTTTTTAGACCATACCCTCGGGCACGGTCTAATCCATGAAAACGCTTCATTTCCCCATTTTTCCATTCGTGGCTAGCTCGGCTCCTGTATTTTAACTTGAACTCGCTAGTCTTGGTGCATTGGCTATGTTCATAATATTGCGTACTGTTCTCTCCAACGTGTAGAACCTTTTCCTTGGCTGCTTTTCCTGCACAATCTTGAAGGTTTGGGCATCCAACACATTAGTTGACTTCTTCAGTGATTTCGGAACGTCACGTGTGTCACTTAGACTTTAACTTCGCTATTTGCGGCCTCTTGCCAAGGAAAAAGCAGTCGCATGCTTTTTTAACTTGACCACGATAGGCAATACGATTATTGACGCTACCCCGACCTGAACGATATTACCGGGAATCGATGTCATCGGTACCAGCCAATTACCGTAAATAATCCCTTCGGCACCATAATAACCAATCACCTTAATAAGACAAGCCGCCATCAAGGCCAGGACATAAGACACCAGTGTCTGGTTCTTTTCGGAGATAGCGCCGACCGTATACCCCATAAGACCGACAATAACCAGCGTAAAGGGAGCCCATAAAAACCAACCACCCACTAAATCAAAAAGAGCCATGCCGATTCCTCCCGCCAATGCGCCGAGCCGGCGTCCGTAAAGAATGGCAATAATAAAAAGAGGCACATTCCCTAAATGAATTAAACCGCCATTGGCAGCAATGGGAAGACGAATATTCACAAATACCGTACAAGTAAAAACGAGCGCAATGCCCAATGCTGCATAGACTAGTTGTTTTACTTGACTAAAAGATTGTTGTTCCATATCGGTTTTCTTACCTTTCCACTTCTAAAATATTGACTCAATATCGCCGTTGAAATCTATCCCCGCTTCTTTAGGCAATATATCCATGCCTATTAACCTGTCATAATCAATGAGGTTGCTATTCATTGAGCATAAAAGTTACAGATACTATTTTATATTGATACTAATCCCACTTTAATTTTGAATACTCTCTAAGATATCATAGGAACTATTTTGGTGCAACACGTATAATACAAGCAATATGCATTATTTGTGGCTCATTTGATCATTTACATGTATTTTTCTTTCTAATTGTTGCGTTTCATGTTTCTGACATTTTGGGATGTTCCTTTTTTGTCATTATCAAAATCACAAACAGCAAAAAAAACCGCGAAATTCGCGGGTCCAAGTCATTCTGGATTTACTTTACATAGTAGAGGCGATCCCCGACCTTGTGTCAAAAAGGACACAGAGAGGTCTTTATCACCTCTCTGCGTCCTTTTGCTAATCCAATCGATAGATCAAGGAGTAATTGTTGGTTGAGTTTTACCATACTCACAGAAATTTTGAATCTCAGTATTCATGCCCACTGGTTTTGGAGTTTTCCACAATTTGATCCATTGGAGAGCACAGTCAATCAATATAACGGCAGTTAAGATGATCAGAATGACACTGCATGTACCATTGATATTACCAAGTGCCGTATTCATTTTAAAGTACATGCCAATATTCATGGTGCCTGCCGTAACAACTGTAATTGCCAACAAGATGCAAGGAACCAACGTAACAAATGCGTAATTTTTAACCGGAGCAATCTTCAAAATAATCGTGGTACCTAATGCCAAAGCAATAGTTGCCAACAATTGATTAGCAACACCGAACATAGGCCAGATACTGCTAATATCGCCACTATAGACGAGGTAACCCCAACTAAAGGAAACGACAAAGCTGGAGAATATAGAACCAGGCATCCAGGTAGTTTCTTTCAAAGGTGCATAGACATAGGTGCCCAAAACATCCTGAAGAATATACCGTGCAACACGAGTACCAGCGTCAATCGTTGTCAGGATGAAGAGTGCTTCAAACATAATTGCAAATTGGTACCAGTAATTCATCAGGTGACTCATACCACCGATGCTTGAGAAAATATGTGCCATGCCGACGGCAAGAGAAACGGCGCCACCAGGACGGTGTGCAACATCCATTCCAACCAATGCTGACAGTTGAGCTATATCCTGCGTCGGGAAGTAAGATGCAATTTTAGCATATGCAGCAGCTGATGAATTGATAGCGAAATAATCGCCAGGTACAAGAACTACAGCCGCGATTAAAGCCATAATACCCACGAAAGCTTCCATCAACATAGAGCCGTAGCCGATAAAACGGGCCTGACTTTCTTTCTGTATCATCTTCGGGGTAGTTCCTGAACTGATCAGAGCATGGAATCCAGAGATAGCGCCACAGGCGATTGTAATAAATACGTACGGCCACCAGGGACCAGGAATAATTGGTCCGCCGCCATCCATGAAACGAGTCGTCATCGGGAAATTGACAGCCGGTTGTACAACAAAAATACCAAATGCAAGCAATCCAATTGTGCCAATCTTCATGTAAGAACTGAGATAGTCACGCGGTGCCAACAAAAGCCATACAGGTAGCGTTGCTGCAAAAAAGCCATAAGTAGGCAGAATAACTGCCAGTTCTTTTTTCGAAAAGCTTAAATGTGAAGCAAGAGCAGCCCATTGCTGTCCAGGCATAACCCAATGGCCTGCGATAACGGCACCCATGACCAGTAGGAACCCAGCAAGCGAAGCCATTTTGATGGTCCCCGGAGAAATCTTGAACATCCAAAGACCAATCACGATGGCAATTGGTATCGTCATACCGATCGTGAACACACCCCATGGATTATTAAACAAGGCATTAATAATAACAATGGATAATCCTGCCATTGCAAGAATAATTATGAACAAAATTGCAAGAGATGTTGTCATTCCGGCAACAGGACCAACCTCACGGCGTGCGATAACAGCTAGCGATTGACCATTGTGCCGAATAGAAGCAAATAAAATAATAAAATCATGAACGGCTCCGGCAAATACAGACCCCAAAAGAATCCACATGAAACCGGGACCCCAACCCCACTGTGCTGCCAAAACCGGACCAACCAACGGGCCCGCACCGGCAATAGCGGCAAAATGATGACCGAATAATACCCATTTATTCATTGGGACAAACTCGTTTCCGTCGTTGCAACGGTACGCAGGTGTTTGATACTCATCGTTCAGCATCAAAACCTTAGTGGCAATAAACGCCGAGTAGTAACGATAGGCCAATACAAGCACACACGCAGCAACAATAAGAAGCATTATAGAATTCATAATATTCCCCCCTCCCAGTTTAATAGATCAGAACACCAAAAACTTAATCCCTCCTTTCAAAATATATTTTCACTATTGTCTTAATATTAATCCAATTTAACCCAATTAACAATAATTGCAGCCCAGGATGTCGAAATTGTAAGCTGAAATGCACTAACAGAGCTATAAACTTCGCTTTAGGCTAAATATTCGGCCGCAAAAGCTATATAGTAAAATTCGATAGCACTCAACTTGCTTATCTGCCCATATATATGTATTGACCTCAGCTTTATCAAAAAAGAAACGTCCCGCGCGCTAAGAAGCACACGGGACGTTTCCTTTTGAGTCAGTCACAAAGTTTATCCGCCACTATTTTGCAGTATCTAACTACTCTAACGTTTTTGTACCGCATTCAGCGCAAAACTTCGCTCCAGTTGCAAGTTTGCCTCCACATTTTGAACATAAACTTTTCTTTTTCAGTTGGGCCCCGCACTCTACGCAAAACTTGGCATTAGAGGGAAGCGGCGCCTCACAGTCTGGGCAAGTAGCCCTAATATTTTCTCGCCATTGCTGCTTGTCGAGTTTCTTATCTTCTTCAGCCATAGCCGCATGTGCCCAAACTTCCTCAACTGAACGTTGTGCCTGAGCTGCAGACATCTCAACACCTAAGTCTGGTGCGCATTCTTTACAGAGGCCTTTTTGATTATTCCAGCAGCCTTTACGGCAAACCCAAGCTATACACCGCGGACACTGAATAAAAATCGGGCTTCAAATCTTGTATCGCCTCTGTGAAAGCTTGATCATGAGCCTTTTCCCAAGACGCTGACCTCACACGCTCGCCAACATCAGCTACTTGACCAAAAACACCACCAAAGAGACTGCCAGCTGCATCCAATACGTTAGTAATCGTACCTGTCACCGAAGCCTTAAAAGGTGTACGATGCCCAGTACCACATCGATCGCAATAAAACTCAAACTGAAAGCCCTTGTTTGTACTAAGATCATTGTAGTTTCTTACAAAAACGATTTTATCAGACATAAATTCTCCCCCCATATCGGATAAATTCACCTTTAATATCCATCTAAAATTATAATTTTCTTCTCTTCATATTTACTAGTTCCTTCTAAAAATGTACATATTGCCCAGAAAAATTTGTTAAGACATTTGGGGACGTTCCCGTTTTAGCATTATCAAAATCACAAACAGCAAAAAACCCGCGAAATTCGCGGGTGCGACTGATCCGAAATAAATTCCTGGTTGGAACGATATAAATGTCCGTCAGTCCATTGTATTTAACCAGGTTATTATCGGAACAAAGCAAGTATGTGACTCTGATAATGTCCACTAGTCCATTTTTGACCTTTAAAACTGTCCGTGGGTTCAATGGTAATAATCCAAAATCCGAGTAAAGTTAGGACCTCGCGTGGATCACAGAGTATTATTTATTTACATGGTGGAGGCGAGGAGAATCGAACTCCTGTCCAAAGGCATTGCCACATAGGTTTCTCCGAGCGCATTCTGTGTTTTATCTTTCGCGCCGTTGATGCCCACAGACAGGCTTCTTCGGAGCTATCTCGACTATTTTTCCCAGTCAGCCCACCGAGAATAAGGCTTCAGGTATCCTGCATTATGACGTCCTATCCCGCCTCGCAGGCAGAGGAGAGTAGGACGTTAGCATTAAGCTGCTAAAGCGTAATCTTCGTTTGCGTTTACTTACATTTCCACCGTTTTGACGGGCAAATGGAACCCCGGCTCGCTACCTATGCCACAACTACCCCTGTCGAAACCAGTACGCCCCCATAATTGTGATTACGCTATTTGATTGTCATTTCATTATATCACAAGATAAGTCTTTAGCAAAATACTTTTTTTACCACCAAATGGCGCTAAGACCAAAGGAGATTATAGCAACCAAAGTGAATATATTAGAAAGCCGTACGTAATTTACAATAAAGGAGATTCTACATGAACCGCCACACTTCTGGAACATTGATGGTCGTAACATCGGCTGCTGGATTCGCTACTTTAGCCATTTTCGTAAAATATGCCTACGCGGCTGGTGTCAATACAGTCACATTGATTACCGGCCGCTTCTTACTTGCTGCATTAGTTCTTTGGGCGGTAGTTATACTGCGAAAAACTCCTATCGTAATCGATAAAATAACTGCTATCAAACTGTGCTTAATGGGAATTCTAGGTTATGGTACAATGTCGATGATGTTTGCCTCATCCCTCTATTATCTTCCTGCCTCGCTATCGGCTATGTTACTTTATGCATATCCAGCAATCGTCAGCGTAATAGCATTTGCAATCGGTGATGAGGTTTTTAGCTGGAACAAAGGTATGGCTCTCATTATGTGTTTTATTGGCTTGTTTTTAGTGTTAGGAGTATCCTTCAATGATGTCCAGCCGATAGGAGTTATGCTGAGTTTAGGAGCCGCTCTTGTTTACTCGGGTTATATTATTATCGGTAACCGTGTGCTTAAATCAGTAGATTCGCTTGTCGCTACTACTTATGTCTGTTCTGCTGCTGGAATAGCGCTTCTGCTAATTGGATGGGCAGGCGGGTTGCAATCATTATCTTTTGCAGCGGAAGGCTGGCTGGCAATATTCGGTATTGCCTTTCTGGGCACAATTGTCGGTGTTCTTGGCTTTTTTGCCGGGATGAGCCGTATCGGGGCTGCCAACGCATCAATTATCAGCATGACAGAGCCGGTAATTACTGTGCTTCTATCAATGCTGCTGTTGACTGAAAAACTAACTTCAGTCCAAGTTCTGGGCGGTCTTTTAATTATCGCCGGAGTGATCATTTTACAATTATGGGCAAAAGACAGTCAACCTGCTGCCGAAAATCAATCGGTCTCTTCCAATTAAAAAACCTCTCCGGAGAGAGGTTTTATCTTACGTCTGATTACATCTTTTGTCTGTCACGAAACGCCCGGTCAATTTCCCGTTTGGCGTCGCGTTCAGCAAGATCCTGACGCTTGTCGTAAGTTTTCTTGCCTGTGGCTAAGGCGAGTTCAACCTTAGCTCTACCACGGGTGAAATATAATTTAAGCGGCACTAAAGTGTAGCCTTTCTCTTGGGTCTTGCCGATAAGTTTATTAATTTCGATGCGGTGCATCAAGAGCTTACGGGTGCGCAGCGGCTCATGATTAAAGCGGTTGCCTTGATCATAGGGGCTGATATGCATATTGTGCAGCATGAGCTCACCATTATCAATACGGGCATAACTGTCTTTGAGATTGGCCTTGCCCGCCCTGAGCGACTTGACCTCAGTGCCTGTCAGCACCAACCCGGCCTCGTATGTTTCATGGATATGATAGTCATGACGCGCTTTACGATTTTCAGCCGCGATTTTTATACTCTTTTCCACCGCTTTCACCTCGCCCGATCATTGTCTATAACTACTCTATTATAGCAAAAACGCCATACTGGGTCAATGAACCCACATATTAGCAATATAGGAATGCCACGCTATCGCTCACAATGACCAATTTAGTGTCATTGTCGAAAAGACAGCGTGGCAATTTTCAACTAAAAGCTGATCAGGTTTTCCGACGCTTGGGCTTGGTTGTGGCTTCTTTTTTGTTCTTAGGCTTGGGTTTAGCCACTTTGGTGGAAGGTTTATTCGTAGACTTATTAGTAGGCTTAATGCCGACTTTTGTTGTGGTTTTACTGCTTTTTCCGGCTGGCCTTTGTTTAATGTGTCCAGGCGCCAGGACAAAGTCAATCGTCCGTTCCTCAGGGTTGGCACGCGTTAAGATGACCGTGACAGGCTCACCTAAACGGTAGACATTTTTGGTGCGCTCACCAATTAGTGAGTATTGTTCTTCAATATACTGATAGTAATCATCATCCATGCTGGATACATGTACCAAGCCCTCGACGCCGTTTTCCAATTCGACAAACATTCCAAAGGCCGTGACACTGCTGATGATGGCCGGGAATTCTTCGCCGGCAAACTGAGCCATGTATTCCACCTTTTTAAGTTCAACAGTCTCTCGTTCAGCCTCGGCGGCTGCCCGTTCCCGTTGGGACGAATGAAGAGCGATTTCAGGCAGCATGGCAGCTAATTTTTGGCGACGTTTGGCTGACACATCACCTGTGTTAAAAGTCTCGCGCAAGAGACGATGGACAATTAAATCAGGATAACGCCGAATTGGTGATGTAAAATGAGTGTAGTAGGTTGCCGCCAAGCCAAAATGGCCAAGATTCTCCGCCTCATAGCGAGCTTGCTTTAATGATCTGAGCATGACAGTGCTGATGATGCGTTCCTCCGGACGGCCGGCAATGCGGCTAAGTACCTTCTGCAAGGCCATTGGTCTAACTTCATCCGTTTTCGGCAGGCTCTGTCCAAAGTTGTGTAACAGGATATTGAGCCGTTCCATCTTTTCTTGATCCGGCTGTTCATGAACCCGGAAGACAAACGGAACTTTCATTTCGTGCATGTGCTCGGCAACAGTTTCGTTGGCTACAAGCATAAATTCCTCAATAATCGACTCTGATAATGTCCGCACCCGTTTGACAATCTCAATCGGCCGCCCGCTATCATCCAGCTTGACCTTTAATTCAGGAAAATCAAAGTCAACAGCGCCACGTTTCATCCTTCGGTCGCGCAGAATTCGGCACAGCCGCTCCATGTCTTCCATTTGTCCCAGAAGGTCGCTATATTCACCACGCAACGCCTCGTCATGCTCCACTAATATTTTTCGTACAATGTTATAGGAAAGACGTTTCGCGACTTTAATCACACTGGGGAATATTTCGTAATTGATAACTTGGCCGCGATGATCAATTTCCATATGGATTGACATAGCCAGTCTATCAACACCAGCGTTCAGGCTGCAGATACCATTTGACAGACGGGGCGGCAGCATTGGCAATACCCTGTCTACCAAATAAACGCTTGTCCCTCGTTCACGCGCTTCTTGATCAAGCGGCGTATTTTCTCTTACATAATAGCTAACGTCTGCAATATGCACACCCAGCATATAGCGACCGTTTTTTAACCGCTCAACATAAACCCCGTCATCTAAATCTTTTGCATCTTCAGAATCAATCGTTACGATCGGTAAGTGGCGCAAATCCTGGCGGCCCTCAAGTTCTTGTGGATTGATTTCCTGCGGCACCTTATTGGCCGCCTGTTCCACTTCAGCAGGAAATTCAGTTGGCAGGTTATGACGCTTAATAATTGATAGAATTTCGATACCAAGATCGCCTTTTTGGCCCAAGACTTCGACAATCTTGCCTTCAGCGCTTTTCTTTCGTTCCGGCCACTTAGTTATCTCGGCCACAACCTTAGATCCTATCTTGGCTCCATTAAATTCATCCTTGGGAATGAAAATATCATTACCCAAGCGTGGGTCATCCGGTATGACAAAACCGAAATGGCGACTGCATTCAAATACTCCAACAACCTTTGTATTGGCACGCCGGACAATGCGAATAATTTCCCCTTCACGGGTTCGACCATTACCGGAAGGCCGATTAATTCTGGCGACAACGCGATCGTTATTCATAGCCGTCATCATGGCATCAGGCGGAATAAAAACATCCCCTTCTGCATCGACAGGATTCTCCGGGATAACAAAACCAAAGCCTTTATTGGTTGCTGACAGTCGGCCGACAACCAGATTCATTCGTTCAGGCACACCATATTTGCCGTACATAGTTTTTATGATGTCGGCATCTTCCTCGAGCTTTTGGAGCAGATCCCAAACTTCAGCCAGATCACTGCCTTTAAGCTCCATATGTTCAGCTAAATCTTCAGCCGTTAAAGGCCTATATGCTTCGTTGCGCATAAACTCCATAATTTTGTCTTTAAGTATCATGCTTGTCCTCCATTAACAACAGCCACTGTAGCCTTGGCCTCTGCAGTAACCGTTCCATTCGGCAGTTTAATAATGCCTTCCATCTCGTATATGTTGCGGCGATGACTGATAATCTGGCTGGTCGCGGTAAGCTCAACACCAATCGGCGTCGGTTTTCTAAACCGGACTTCGAGCCGCGCCGTTACCACATTATGCCCTTTGCTATAAAGATAGCGGGTAGTAATCTCATCTAGCACAGTACTAACGATTCCGCCGTGGACAATACCGTCATAACTTTGATGTTCGGGACCGGCCGTAAACTTAGTGCTGTACAGATCATTTTCTTCAGTAAATTCCAGTTTTAAGCCAATAGGATTTTGACGACCACAGCCAAAGCACCACTGGTTGGCCTGTTCTCTTTGCTCACTATTTGCCATGAAGTCACCTCATCGATATTTTTAACGTCGAATGAAATCGGCTACAATTTCAAAAACATGCGCTCTTTCTGAATCTAGGGTTATAATATGCCCTGATTCCTCCAGCCAAATTAGCTGTTTTTCATTACTGCCCAACTTTTCATAAATATGCTGGCCGCTTTTGGGCCTTACGGTATGATCATTGCGGGACTGGACAACCAGCGCCGGTTGGCAAACAGTAAGCAGCAGCTTGTCTACGCGTTGAATCAACTCAAGCAAGCTCGCCACGCATTTCAACGGTGTCCGATCGTAGCAAACCGAATAAAGGGGATCGACATCATAGAACTTACGCCGTCGCTTTGGCGTAAATTCGCGGAAAAGACGGTATAATGACAGCATCGGCAGACGCCTGTCGGCAATAAAGATAGGGGCACTCAATGAAACAACCCGACTGACTGGATACTCTGCTGCTAGCTTTAACGCCAGCAGCCCGCCCATTGACAAACCGACAACGTCTATTGTCTTGCAGATACCACTCATGATGTGGTAAGCATCTTCGACATCACTATACCACTCGTGCCAGGTTGTACTGGCCATCGCCTCTGGGGTTGCACCATGTCCCGTTAGGCGGGGCGCAAGAACGGTGTAACCACGATCATTGAGATCATTACCTAATAGTCGCATTTCGGACGGCGACCCAGTAAAGCCATGTATTACTATCACACCATGCTCGCCACCCGGCAGCAAGAATGGTTCAGCTCCCTCCATTATGGCCAAAGGGTAGTCCTCCTTTATTATCTTTTATATAATATTTTTATTATACCATTATTAGGAATTATTATAAAGTGAGACTTGCTTCAGATAAGTCCATCTGAAGCCTAGCCGAACCGTGTCCAAGGACTTAGCCGCTCGCTTGTGCCCTTTAGAGTATAACTTCACTTAAGTCTTAGAGCAATGATCCTTCCTCAACTATTGGGCAGCAACAATAAATCGTTTGAAGAAATCCATCATGAGCGGCTGGCTTTCTATCATCATCTCGGGATGCCATTGAACTCCGGCAAAAAAATCACTTGTTGGGTTCTCAATTGCTTCAATTACCCCATCGGCTGTCCAAGCAGCAATCACAAACCCAGGTGCCACATTCTTGACAGCCTGATGATGAAAGCTATTAACAACAATACTGCTTCCAAAGAAATTTCCCAAGATAGAATCCTCTACTAGCTCAACAGTGTGGGTCGGAACATGTTTTTTTGCATTTTGCATATGCTTAATCACTTTTGGCACATCCGTCAAGTCTTGATATATTGTTCCACCGAATGCAATATTCATTAACTGAATGCCGCGGCAAATGCCGAGTATCGGCATTTTTTCATCAGAAGCTGCTTTGACTAGCTGAATTTCATGATGATCGCGCTCAGGTGAAATATAACCAAGCTTGTCGGCCGGTTGTTCACCAAATAGCAGCGGATCAATGTCATAGCCGCCAGATAAGATGAGACCGTCGATCAGCTTAACTTGTTGAAAAATAACTGTTGTATCAGTCACCACCGGCAGCAAGATGGGTACGCCACCTGCCAGTTCTACTGCTTTTACATAGTCAGTACTTATTGCCGCACGCTCGGCACCGTTATCCAAAGTAAGCACATTGGCTGTAATCCCGATAACTGGTTTACGCATGTGATCGCCCCTTTGCAGACTTTCTAGTAGATTTTATGCTGTGAACTTACTTTTAACCACCAAATAAAAAAGCGCCAGGCTAGTTAGCCTGACGCCAATTTTGTGCTTTTTAGAAGAACAGCAGCGGAGCGATAATCAAGGAAATTGTCCCAGCAACCTTAATAAGCGGGTTCATCGCCGGACCGGAAGTATCCTTGAATGGGTCGCCAACAGTATCGCCGATAACAGCAGCAGCATGGGTTGGAGTTCCTTTGCCGCCAAATTTACCTGTCTCAATGTACTTTTTGGCATTATCCCAAGCACCACCAGCATTGGACATAAAGAGCGCCATCAGAACACCGGCAGCAGTAATACCAGCAAGGAAGCCAGCCAATGCTTTTGCTCCCAGAATGAAACCAACTAACAGTGGAGCACCAACTGCAAACAAACCAGGAAGCATCATTTCACGAATCGCGGCTTTCGTGCTGATGTCAACGCAACGGGCATAATCAGGACGGCCAGTGCCTTCCATGATACCCGGAATTTCTCTAAACTGACGACGTACTTCGGCAATCATTTCAAAAGCTGCTTTGCCAACAGCTTCCATCGTGAAAGCACAAACCAGGAAAGGCACTGTTGCCCCTAAAAAGATACCGATGATAACACCTGGTTCAGTGAGGTTAACCACGAGATGTCCATCAACTAACAAACCAGACAATTTCGGATTTTTAGCAATTTCTTCACCAAAGGCGGTGAAAAGAGCTAAAGCTGTGAGAGCTGCTGATCCAATAGCAAAACCTTTGGCAATCGCAGCAGTCGTATTACCTACTGAGTCAAGTTTATCTGTTGTTTCACGAACTTTAGGTTCAAGTTCGGCCATTTCAGCAATGCCGCCGGCATTATCTGCAACAGGACCGAAGGAGTCAATGGCTACTACCATGCCGGCAGTACACAACATACCCATAGCCGCCATAGCGATACCATAAATTCCAGCATAATGGAATGCAACCCAGATAGCCACGACAAACACCAGCATTGGCCAGCCAGTACTTCTCAATCCATTGGCAATACCGGCGATAATGTTAGTCGCCGCACCGGTCTGCGAAGCATCAGCAATAAGCTGCGTAGGCGGTTTTGTATTAGCAGTATAGTACTCGGTGATTGAACCTACAGCAACGTTTACTATCAAACCTGCTACAATCGCGATAAAAATGCCGAACCCTTGCGAACCGAACACATGGGTGGCTAAAAGATAAGCTAAAACGGCTGTGATGATATTTGTTGCCCACAGACCACGATTAAGGGCGGCCTGGGGATCACCATCTTCACCTGTACGAACAAGGAAAATGCTCACAATGGCGGCCAAAACGCCGGCAGCGCCAAGAAGGAGTGGGAAAATAACGCCGTTAATGCCAAATAGGGTATTGCCGATTAGCATCGCCGCAATGGCAGTTGCGCCATACGACTCAAACAAGTCAGCGCCCATACCGGCGGTGTCACCAACATTATCGCCTACATTGTCGGCAATAACGGCAGGGTTACGAGGATCATCCTCTGGAATACCTGCTTCAACTTTACCAACAAGGTCTGCACCTACGTCAGCGGCTTTGGTATAAATACCGCCGCCAATTCTGGCAAAAAAGGCAATGGCACTAGCGCCAAATGCAAAGCTATTAATAGCAACAGGGTCACGGAAAAGTATGTATAATACCGATACGCCTAACAAACCAAGACCAACAACTGACATGCCCATAACAGCACCAGCGCGGAAAGACACGCTCAATGCGCTATTGAGACTGGTTCGGGCGGCCTCAGTGGTACGGGCATTCGCCTTGGTTGTCGCAGTCATACCTGCATAACCAGCCAAAGCCGAGCAAACAGCACCTACCAAAAAAGATACCGCAAGCATATATCCATCGACAAAAAATAACACGGCAAAAATGACTACAGTAAACGGAATAAGGGTTTTGTACTGGCGATTCAAGAAGGCCATTGCGCCCTCAAAAATTGCCTGCGATAGTTCCTGCATCCTTTCATTACCCGGACTTTCTTTAAGCACACTGTTCATAAAATAGGCTGCGAAGGCAATTGCCACAATACCTGCAATAGGTGCTATATACACCAGTTCCATGTGAATTTCCCCCTTATGTGGATAACTCGTCCATTATTTTTAGTAAAAAATATGACCTCAATAACTTACATTGAGGTATATAAGAACTACTGCATGAGTTTGGCCAGAATCATTGTTACAACACCAAATAAAACTCCTAGAATCATTGTTGCTTTGGATAAAATTTCGTCCATACCTTTTTTCTTGCCGCCGAAAATGGTTTCAGCGCCACCTGCGATTGAACCGGACAAACCAGCGCTTTTACCTGACTGAAGCACCACAACAGCGATCAAAGCAATACAAATGATAGCTTCAAAAATCATCAAACCTGTAATAAGCAAATCTTAGCACCTCCCAGCATTTTATCACTTTATCCGATGACCAAGCCGCTCTTCTTCTTTTACAAGTGAAGTGAAAAACAGCTATGTCCCTGGATTCATTTGAAGTCCCACATTATTGTAACATAGATAAAAATCGGTCGCAATGTATTACAAATATTTTTATTATTTGTACTTTTTCTGCCCCATCTAAGCAAATTTTATTCATTGTTTAAAAATCAATAGCCAGCTATTAGGCTGGCTATTGATTTACTTTACCTATTTCTTAAGATTATAGAACACAGCTTTGCCCCGATACTGTGCAACATCATCCAACTCTTCTTCAATTCGTAACAGTTGATTGTATTTCGCCACACGGTCGGTACGAGCCGGTGCACCGGTTTTGATTTGTCCGGCATTAACTGCTACAGCAATATCGGCAATAGTAGTGTCTTCAGTCTCACCTGATCGATGTGATATTACGCAAGTATAACCGGCCCGTTTGGCCATTTCAATTGTATCAAAAGTCTCTGTTAAGGTGCCAATTTGGTTTACTTTAACAAGAATTGAATTGGCCACCCCTGCGGTAATACCACGGCCCAGTCTTTCAGTATTAGTGACAAACAGATCATCACCAACAAGCTGGATTTTACCACCTAAACGCTCAGTAAGTAATGACCAGCCTTCCCAGTCATCTTCAGACATACCGTCTTCGATCGAAATTACTGGATATTTCTCGGCGAGATGAGCATAATATTCAACCATTTCAGGGGCGGTTTTAACAACGCCTTCCCCTTCGAGATGATACTTGCCGTCTTTGTAAATTTCCGATGCCGCAACATCAAGGGCAATGCCTATTTCTTCACCAGGCTTGTAGCCAGCCTTATTGATGGCTTCAATGATGACTTCAATAGCCTGCTCATTGGAAGTCAGGTTAGGCGCAAAGCCACCTTCGTCACCAATCGCAGTACTCAGGCCGCGGGCTTTCAGAACCCCTTTAAGACCTTGGTATACTTCAGCACACATCCGCAAAGCCTGGGCAAAACTTTCAGCGCCGACTGGCATAACCATAAACTCTTGAATATCAACATTGTTGTCAGCATGCTGGCCGCCATTGAGGATGTTCATCATCGGTACTGGAAGTTCTTTGGTGTTAAAGCCGCCAAGATATTGGTAAAGAGGCATATTAGAAACCGCAGCTGCCGCTTTGGCAACAGCCATTGATACGCCAAGAATCGCATTAGCACCTAGCTTGCCTTTATTGGGAGTACCATCAAGTTCAATCATCATTTTGTCAATCGCTACCTGCTCAAGTGCTTCCATCCCAATTAGCTCAGGGGCAATAAGATCATTGACATTTTCAACAGCTTTCAGAACACCTTTCCCCTGATAGCGGCTTTTATCACCATCTCTTAACTCAACAGCCTCATACATGCCAGTCGATGCTCCGGATGGTACAGCGGCGCGGCCAAGTGTGCCATCTTCCAATACTACATCGACCTCAACGGTAGGATTACCCCGCGAATCCATAATCTCCCTGGCAAACACATCTACAATTATCGACATAATTCAACCCCCTTATATTTATCAATCAAGCTTTTACCTGTCATTTCAGCAGGTAAATCTATGCCAACCAAATCAAGAAGAGTTGGGGCAATATCAGCCAGTCGCCCGGCCCGTAATTTTGCACTGCGGTGACGCTCTGATACCATAATAAACGGTACGCTGTTGGTCGTATGGGCTGTAAACGGCGCACCGGTCGCTTTATCAAGCATACATTCAGCATTGCCATGGTCCGCCGTGATCAAAGTGATCCCGCCACGCTGACGCATGGCCTCGGACACCCGTCCAACGCATTTATCAACTGCCGATATAGCCGTAACTGCAGCCCGCAGCTTGCCGGTATGGCCAACCATATCACCATTTGCATAATTAAGAATAATCAGGTCATATTTACCGGATTTTATCGCCTCAACAACTTTGTCAGTGACTTCAATGGCACTCATCTCGGGTTTCAAATCATAGGTTGCCACCTTAGGTGACTGCACAAGAATTCTGTCTTCCCGCTCATAAGGCTTTTCCGCGCCGCCGCTAAAGAAAAAGGTAACATGGGCGTATTTTTCCGTCTCGGCAATACGCAGCTGATGTAACCCCGCCTGACAGAAAATCTCACCCACTGTGTTTTTCAAATAGTGGGGCGGATAGGCAACGGCCACCGGCAGGGTCTCGTCATACTGAGTCATTGTGGCAAAAGCCAGCGGCATAAAACCATTCTTCCGGTCAAAACCGGCAAAATCTTCATTGACAAATATGCTAGTTAACTGACGAGAACGATCTGGCCTAAAGTTGAAAAAGATTACACCGTCCTTGGCTTTTATTGCACACTGGTCACAATTTCCAACAACGACCGGCTTGACAAACTCATCGGTTTCACCGCGTTCATAAGCCTGTTCAATCGCCGCACGGGCAGTTGGCGCCGTTTCTCCTTGGCGATACACCATGGCGGCATATGCCTTTTCGACCCGATCCCAGCGTTTGTCACGGTCCATTGCATAATAGCGGCCCGAAACAGTGGCAATTTGACCAACACCAAGCTCAACCATTTTGGTTTCCAATGCATCAACATATTCAAGGGCACTTGAGGGCGGTACATCACGTCCATCAAGAAAAACGTGAACATAAACTCGCTTGAGACCATGCCGTTTAGCTAGTTCCAGCAGTGCGTACAAGTGCTGGGTATGGCTATGTACTCCCCCGTCAGACAGTAAACCCATGAGATGCAGGGCACCGCCACTGGTTTTGGTTTGCTCAACAACGCTTAAGAATACTTTGTTTTCGAAAAAATCGCCCTCTTGAATGGCCTTGGTAATACGAGTAAGTTCTTGATAGACAATCCGCCCAGCCCCGATATTCAGATGGCCGACTTCCGAATTTCCCATCTGCCCATCCGGCAAACCGACGTCCTCACCGGAACAACGGAGTGTGGTATAAGGGTATAGCTCAGACAGCAGCGTCATATGGGGTGTTTCTGCTTGAGAGATCGCATTGTTGGGGTCGCTAAGGCAGCCTATCCCCCACCCGTCCAGGATAACTAAGGCAATCGGTGTCGTTAATTTACTCATATGTTTTACCGCCTCAAAACTTGATTATTTGACTAAAGCCAGCTGCGTCTAAAGCCGCTCCGCCAACTAAAGCGCCATCAATATCGCTTTTGGCCATCAGCTCAGCAATATTGCTCGGTTTTACACTACCGCCATATTGAATACGAACGCTTGCAGCCGTCTGTATATCGAACAGTTCAGCGACTGTTTTACGGACAAAGCCACAAACCGTGTTAGCATCATCGGCCGAAGCCGTACGCCCTGTACCAATCGCCCAAATTGGTTCATATGCAATGACCATGCCTGCTACCTCCGCAGAAGTAAGACCAGCCAACCCGCCTTTAACCTGTTGGCCGATAATGGCCTCGGTTGTGCCAGTTTCCCGCTGCTCAAGTGTTTCGCCAACACACATAATCGGGATTAAGTTATAGCTTAACGCCGTCTTTACCTTTTTGTTCACAGTTTCATCTGTTTCAGCAAAATATTGACGACGCTCTGAATGACCGATAATGACATACTGGCAGCCGGCGTCTTTAAGCATAACCGGGGAAACCTCGCCAGTAAACGCGCCTTGCTTTTCCCAGTACATGTTTTGGGCACCCAAACCAATTCCGGTATTCTTCAGTTCTTCACTTACCGGATAAAGAGCGGTAAATGGCGGACAGACCACCATATCAACCTCTTTAACATCAGCTGTCAGTTCAGCCAATTCACGAACCAAAGCAACTGCCTCACCAATGTTCTTATGCATCTTCCAGTTGCCGGCAATAATCGGTTTACGCATCTAACACTCCTCCAGATCCTTTATGATTACTTATCTGCCAATGCGGCAATACCGGGCAGGACCTTGCCTTCTAAAAGTTCAAGTGATGCGCCGCCACCAGTCGAGATATGACTGATTTTGTTTGAAAGACCGGTCTTTTCAAGAGCGGCGATTGAATCGCCGCCGCCCACAATACTAATGGCTTGCGACTGGGCAACAGCCTGTGCCACCCTTTCCGTACCCTTGGCAAACGCTTCCATCTCAAAAACGCCCATTGGGCCATTCCATACTACGGTTTTGGCACCTTTCAATGCCTCGGCATACTTTTCAGCTGTTTTCGGACCTATATCAAGCGCCATCCAATCATCGGGAATGGAATCCACGCTTACCGGACGGAAATCAGCATCAGCAGCAAACTTATCCGCAATGACAACGTCAGTTGGTAATAGCAAGTTTACACCTTTTGTCTTCGCCTGGTCGATCAGTGTCTTAGCCAATTCAAGTTTTTCAGCTTCAACCAACGATTTCCCGACTGCAAAGCCTTGCGCTGCCAAAAATGTATTGGCCATTCCGCCGCCGATGATCAGAGTATCCACCTTACTTAAGAGATTCTCAATAACACCGATTTTATCAGAGACCTTAGCGCCACCAATAATAGCGGCAAAAGGCCGCGCCGGATTGGAAAGAGCCTGACCCAGGAAGACAATCTCCTTTTCCATTAAAAAGCCGGGAACCGCTGTGATATATTTAGTGATTCCTTCTACCGAGGCATGAGCCCGATGGGATACACCAAACGCATCGTTAACGGCAAATTCAGCCAACGAGGCAAGCTGCCGGGAAAACTCAGGATCATTTTTTTCTTCTTCTTTATGAAAGCGCAAGTTTTCCAGCATTAATATTTCACCTGGTTTTAACGCCTTAGCCATTGCTTCGGCGTCAAGACCAACACAATCGGACGCAAATTTGACTTCACGGCCAATCAGCTGCGACAGGCGTTTCGCAACAGGGGCAAGGGAGAACTCAGGTACTACAGAACCCTTCGGGCGGCCCAAATGGCTCGCCAGTATTACGGCTGCATTACGGGATACTAAATATTCCAAGGTCGGTAATGTGGCCCGGATTCTCGTATCATTAGTTATATGACCGTCTTTATCCATTGGAACATTGTAATCAACCCGGACAAATACTTTTTTGCCGCCGATCCAAATGTCATTCAGAGTTTTTTTATTCATGTTGCTTCCCTCCAAAACAATTGAGCCAGACTTGAAATCTCACAGCCAACAACCTGAGGGCCACAGAACTGTGACCCTCGGACAGCGTTGACTATATGGTGAAACTACAGGCCTTTGGTCGCGATGTAGCTGATTAAATCAACAACACGGTTGGAGTAGCCCCATTCGTTGTCATACCAGGAAACAACTTTAACCATATTACCTTCAATCACCATTGTTGATAACCCGTCAATGATAGAGGAATTCGGGTTGCCGTTGTAGTCTTTGGAAACAAGTGGTTCATCTGAATATGCCAGAATACCTTTGAGTTCACCTTCAGCGGCTTTTTTGAAAGCAGCATTGAGTTCTTCGGCAGTGGCTGATTTTTCAAGCTCGGCAACAAGATCAACAACCGAGACATTCGGAGTCGGTACCCGCATAGCAAAGCCGTTCAATTTACCTTTCAATTCCGGTAAAACAAGGGCTACCGCTTTAGCAGCACCAGTTGTTGTCGGGATGATCGACATTCCCGCTGCTCTGGCCCGACGCAGGTCTTTATGCGGCAGATCAAGAATTTGTTGATCATTGGTATAAGAATGAACGGTTGTCATCAAACCCCGTTTGATGCCGTAATTATCCTGAAGCACTTTGGCAAACGGCGCCAAGCAGTTGGTCGTGCAGGAAGCATTTGAGATTACATGATGACTTTTAGGATCATATTTGTCTTGGTTTACACCCATTACAATGGTGATATCTTCATTCTTGGCAGGAGCCGAGATAATGACTTTCTTCGCACCGGCTTCAAGATGAGCAGCGGCTTTATCACGGGCAGTAAAGCGGCCGGTTGATTCAACAACGACTTCTACGCCGAGATTTTTCCAAGGTAGATTGGCAGGCTCACGTTCAGCAAGGACTTGAATGGTTTTACCATTAACTACGATATTGTTGCCGTCAACCTTAACGTCAGCATCAAGAATACCATGAATCGAGTCATATTTTAATAAGTGAGCAAGCGTCTTGGCATCAGTCAAATCGTTTACTGCCACAATATCAATTGCGGAGTTCTTCAATGCTGCGCGGAATACATTACGGCCAATACGCCCAAACCCGTTAATACCTACTTTTGTTGCCATTTTACAAATTCCTCCTAAAGATTTATTTATTTATCCGATGACCAAGCCACTTTCCTTCCACAAGTGAAGATAGGCTAAGTCCCTGGATGCGGTTTGTCAAGAATTCAGGTGGAGTTAAAACTCCGTCTGAATCAAATCTCACTTTATATAATAGCCTTAATCGCATTGGCGGCAGCCTCATCAATGACAAGGACATCCTGCCCGCCGGCGCTTGTTACGGCTACAATAGCCTCTGCTTTTTTCTGACCGCCGGCCACTGCAATGACCAGCCCAATCGATGCCAAATCATCAAGTCGTAAGCCTACACTGCTTGTTACATAAACACACTGCCCCTCAAGAGTGCAGTAATAGCCTAAAGCCTCGCCGACAGCCCCGCGTTTGACAATTTCATCTGCAATCGGTGCATCACAACTGCGCCGTATTGCCATATCATGCGCACGGCCAATACCATGAATTAATATATCGGCATGCTGAATCATTTCAATTACATGACTAGCATTGGCATCATTGGCTAAAATAACCTCCACCGCTTCCTCACTCATCCCATCCGGGATGTGAAGTAATCGGTACGCCCCCCCTAACTTGGCTGCTATTACTGCAGCGATAATATTAGCTTGGTATTCAACCTGCTCACCCAAACCACCGCGGGCCGGTACAACAGTCGTCAGTGGTGCCTGCAGTCCTACTACTTCGGCCACCTGAGCCATTGTTGAGCCACCACTAACAGCAATAACCATATTCGCAGTCATGTATTGTCCCAAAACATTCACAACTGCCCGGCCGAGCTCACGCTTGACTGTTACATCAGCGTTGCTGTCACCGGGAATAATAATAACCTGTTTCACACCTAACTGTTTAGCCAGGTCGGCCTCCAGCAAAGCCAACCCATGCAGTTCACTTATGTATCCCTCTGCTTCCTGCAATAACCTTTCCCCATCAGAAGTGATTGTCATTCCCAATGGCGAAAACTCTAAAAAACCAGCATTCTTGAGGAAATCAACTTGAGCCCGCACCATTCTCTCGCCTACTCCCAGGTTTTGTGCCAGGGCACGTCGGCCAATAGGCTGGCTATAACTGACATGTCTTAGAATATTATATCTATCTTCGATGATAGCTATGAGTTCTGGTGCTATTTTGCGGTGAAGTTGAACAACCTTTTTCACTTCGTCATTCCCTTCGGGATATTCTATGCCCACCAGTTCTATATTATGTCCCAGTGTGAACAAAAAAACTCTTACATGATATCCTATTCGCTGTGGCAATAATTATTCCTGCTCATTTATTAGAAATCCTGTCTTATTGTGCGAATATTACCCGGGAAATAACCTACATTACGACATTTGTCAGCCAAAAGATGCCACGCCTCACTCTTAGTGGCGTGGCAATCCCGCTTTTTAGCAGATGACCAAGCCGCTCTATTCTACAAGTGAAAAGCGGCTAAGTCCCTGGATACGGTTCGGCTAAGCTTCAGGTGGAGTTATCTGAAGCAAGTCTCACTTTATCATTTTCCCGACTGGGGAAATGCCATTAACTTGTTAAACTCCAAATACACTGTTTCACCGTCTGGATACTCTTCAAATGAACCAGACTTATCAATGACCCTGATCATTTCATCTTTGACCTTTACTCGGTAGTCGATCGAATCACCCAGGTAAAACTTATGGAGCAGCGTGCCGCTCAAACCAGAACCTGTTTTACTTATAGTGATATGTTCAGGACGAACAGCCACTAGACCTTTGCCGGTAGTGCTGTTGGCTTGTCGCAGCGTAAACCCGATAGTCGGCATCTCGATCGATCCAGCCGTAATCTCAGCCGGCAAGAAATTGACCAGACCGATAAAATCGGCAACAATTTTATTTGTCGGATTTTCGTAGATGTTTTGCGGTTTGTCATTTTGTTGGATAATGCCTTGATTCATAACAATAATTCGGTCAGACATGGCCATGGCCTCTGCCTGGTCATGAGTAACATAGATTACCGTGATCTTGAGTTTTTTCTGCAAATCCTTAATCTCAAAGCGCATACTTTCCCGTAATTTAGCATCAAGATTGCTCAACGGCTCGTCTAGCAATAAGAGCCGCGGTTCACCAACCAAGGCTCTGGCCAAAGCTACCCGCTGCTGCTGACCGCCCGAAAGTTGGTGAGGAAACCGCTCACCATACCCTTCAAGATGAACAAGTTCTAGGGCTTTATTCGTCCTGTCAGTCATTTCCGCCTTCGACACTTTTTGAATCTTGAGCGGGTAAGCAATATTTTGAAACACTGTCATATGAGGCCACACAGCATAGGACTGAAAGACCATACCAATATTGCGTTTTTCGGGCGGCAGAAAGGTTCCGTTCTGGCCCGAGCTGATCAATTTATCCCCAATATAAATATCACCCTCCGTTGGCCGTTCAAAGCCTGCAACCATGCGCAGCATGGTTGTTTTACCACAGCCCGATGGTCCGAGGATTGATACAAATTCACCGTCAGCGATTGTCGCACTAAAGTCATTGACTGCTTTGACCTCACCAAATTTTTTTGTTACTGATTGAATTATGACTTCTGCCATTTGTTTTCTCTCCTTAAATCCCAACACTGCCTTTGGTTAATTTACGAATAATCAAATTGCCTGCAAGCACAATGATCAACACCAGCACCGACAGCACTGATGCACTTTGCGGATCAGCATAAGTTTGCAGTTCATACAGCAAAACGCCAATTGTTTTGGTCTTAGCACCATAGAGAATAATTGACATTGTCAGCTCATAAAACGACGGCATAAATACTAAAAACCACCCGGCGACAATCGATGGTGCAATCAGCGGCAACATAATATCCTTACATGTTCTAAGCCAGCTTGCACCAGAATTGAGCGCCGCTTCTTCAAGCGAAGCATGGACTTGGCTTAACGAGGCTGAGATAGTCCGCACTGACATTGTCAGATATTTAACCATATAGCCTACGACAAGAATCGCCAAGGTCGAATAGAGATTGAGTCCAAGATTGCCGGAAAAAGTAATGATGAGCGCCAGAGCAATAACAACACTCGGCGTAGCCCCGCCCAATGTTGAAAGAACATCAGGGATAAACCGCCCTTTTGCCCGTGTTTTTATCGCCAGATAACTGACAAAAACAGCAATCACAGTAGATATCGTTGCAGCAGCTGTTGCTGTAATAAAACTATTTTTAATCGGAACGATAAACTGCGAGCTTTGTATGACAGGCAACCAATTCTCAAACGTTAAATTACTCAAATTAATTGGTTGGGAATAGGTCTTGATGAGTGAAGAGACAAAAATAGAAGCAATCGGCAAAAATACAGTAACAAGACCGTATGTCACCGCAACAGCGACAGCCGCCCATTTCCACACCCCTAAATCAACAATGTTCGGGCGCGTGCTTTTCCCGCCAATTGTGACATAATCCTTTTTTCCTAACATCATTGTCATAAAGAATAGAATCGAGTTGGCTACCAACATCAGTGAAACCGCCAGGGCAGTAGCATCACGAATCCCTTTGCTATCACCCATGTAGACATAGGTCACGATTCGCGTTGTCAAAACCTCAATCTGCGCCGGCATTCCGACAATTGATGGAATGCCAAAACAAGAACCTGCCGCAATAAAAACTAGCAAACCACCAGCCAGAATACTAGGAAACATCAACGGTAAAGTTACATCACATAACGCGCGCAGCGGCGATGCGCCTGATATCCGCGCCGCTTCCTCCAAGGTTGGATCCATCTTTTCGAGGGCCCGCGATATTGTAATGAAGGCAAACGGTGAATAAAACAAGGTCAAAACCCACACCAAACCGCCCATACTGTAAATATTAAACGGTGAAGATGACAGGTTGAACATATGCACTAACATTGTATTAACAAACCCGACACTGGGATTTAAAAGTTGTGTCCAGGCGATCGCACCAACATAAGGAGGAATCATATAGGTTGCAACAAATGTTGTGCGGAAAAAGCCTTTACCAGGCATGTTAGTCCGGCCAACAAGCCATGCCAGTGGAAATGATATAATCAAGCTCAAAATCATAACCAACAGCGACAGCTTAAATGTATTCATAAGTGCTTCCCAATTAACAATCTTACTATACACTGTCTTATAATTGTCAAAATCTACTACGCCGTCAACAATAAAGCTGTTAATTACCAGGTATACCATCGGGACGACGACAAATATAACCAGCACGCCCACTGACCCTAGAATAACCAGCCATTTGGCGTCCAGCCTTGATAATGCCCCTTTAACGCCCACTATAAGCGATCCTCCCCTAAATTGGGGTGAAGATTGCTCTTCACCCCAAATAACTATTTATCCAATATTTTTACTCTAAAGGTCTCTTTAATTTGTTCAGCTTGTTTGGCCATTTTTGCCCAATCGGTCGGAGCAGCCTTTTCTAGGAATGTTTTAAGCGCTGGTGCCCCTTTGGGCGGTTCTACATCAGCCCGTACCGAATGCATCCATCCCTTGACAATGGCTTGCTGGCCTTCTTTGGACAACCACCAATTAGTAATTGCCTGGGCAGCTTCTTTATTCTTGCTGCTATTAAAAATAGCAATTGGGCTTGGAACAATGACTGTACCATCTTCAGGATAAACAACCTTAACAGGTTCGCCTTTGCCAGCCATCTTTAAAATATTTTCTTCCAAGATAATGACAATATCATATTCGCCTGTCAGCAGCTTATTCTGAAGGGCCGAGTTGCCTTCTTCAACTTTCAGACCGTTATTCTTGAGAGCTGTGAAATAATCCCAGCCAAATTTATCAGACAATGCGCTTGCTGTTACAAAAGCTGTACCGGAAAGCAATGGGCTTGGCATACCGACTCTGCCTTTCCATTTCGGATCAAGCAAATCCTGCCATGATTTGGGAGCGTCGGCTGCACTAATTTTCTTGGTATTATAAGCAATAATCATATTAGACACACGAACAGGAGTCCAATAGCCTTCTTCATCTTTCGGCAATACGACATCTTTGCGATTAGGAGCATCGTATTTATAAAGAAGGTTCCTCTCTTTAAGTGTCAAATAATAGGAAGGATCAGCGACCATTAACAAATCAGCCGATACTTTGTTGGCTTCAACTTCACCAGATATCTTTGTTACAACTTTCTCTGTTCCGCCCTGAAACCACTGAATATCAAGATTCGGGAAAGCCTTGGCCATTTCCGGTTTTACCTTTTCAATAATATCCGGATAGATTGAAGTATAAATCATAACTGTTCCCGTTGGTCCGCCACCCGCTTTGGGTTTGTCAGCAGTTGAGCTGCCACAGCCGGCGAAGACCATTCCCATCATGCCAACAACTGCAATCAGGGCCACCACAACATACCATCGCTTGTTCACAGTAAAGCCTCCTTAGAATAATATTTTACCAAGCATTTCTACCTATAAAATATTCGAAGTAAATTCCGGCATTCCTGCTTTTATATACAATATACAGAAATTAAAATTTCACAATGGGGGATTTAAAATGCTGATTTATGCCCATCGCGGCGGACGTGAGCACACACCCGAAAATACAATGGCAGCTTTTAACAATGCCTTGGTCTGCAGAGCTGACGGAATAGAAATTGATGTTCATCTTACCAAAGACGGCCAACCCGTCATTTGCCATGATTACAAAATAGACCGCACCAGCAATGGCAGCGGCCTAATCAAAGATTTCACTCTTACACAACTTAAGCAATTCGATTTTGGCGGTTGGTTTGCTCCCCACTTTACCGGACAAAAAATTGTTGCCCTCGAAGAATATCTTATTTGGCAAACCAATACCTCACTACGATTAAATATCGAAATAAAAAACGGCCCACTACTATATCAGGCCATTGAGAAAAAGGTCATACAGCTTGTCGAAGCCTACCGGATTAGTGACCGGGTTATCATCTCAAGCTTCTATCACCCGTCACTGTTAAAAATCAAAGAACTAAATCCGACTATAAAAACCGGTGTACTCTTTGAAGGACGACCGATCTATCCCTGCCAACTAGTGATTGATGCAAAAGCCGATTTTCTCCATCCCTACTGGCAAAGTCTTGATAAGGACTGGGCAGCGTGCGCCCACTCGTGGGAAATCGGCATCAATACCTACACTGTAAACCATACGGATGAGTTCGAGTTCGTTCGCAACCTAGGTGTTGACGCTATAATCACCGATTGCCCGGGGAAATTCATTTCCAATTCTATTCCGCCCTTACCGAAACCACACCCTCTACTTCCATGAGATGAATAAGGACTTGGGACATATCAAGCCGATCTAAGGGAATAAGGGTAATGGCAATCAGCAAGTTCTGATCACTGCTTCCTTCTATTTTGATATCCTTAATATTAATACCATGTTCACCCAGCCGCGAACACACCCGTCCGATCTGACCTGGTTTGTCGGCAGCACTAACGAAAAGGTTTACAATCCCCCCCATATGACAAATCTTTTTTTCAACATGATACAGAACTGATAATGTTAAGAAAACCAATCCCGTCGCCATAATCGCACTTAGATAGTATCCACTGCCTGCGGCCAAACCAACACCGGAAACTACCCATAGGCTGGCAGCCGTGGTCAAACCCTTGACTGTCACCCCTTCTTTCATAATGGTTCCCGCTCCCAGAAAACCAATACCGCTGACAACTTGTGCAGCCAATCGCGTCGGGTCGGCATTCGTAAGTCCCTGTACCGTATAGTAAATATTAATGGAGAGCACCATTATCAGACACGAACCCACACATACCAGCACATGGGTGCGCAGTCCGGCAGACTTATTACAAGCCTGACGTTCGTAGCCGATAATACCTCCCAAAAACAACGCCATCAGCAAGCGAATTAGAACGTCAACTTCTGATATCAACGTCCTCCCCCTCCCCTTACAAAAACACCATCATTAGAGGCCATCCTCGCAGCAAAAGCCCCCGCCTAAAGCGATTCTAACGATCGCCTAGATTCGATTCATATCTCGGTTACGAGGCAATCAAAAATGCACCCGCACCTAAAATCATCGCTGCCAAAAGCGCTTGAACAAACAGTGTGATAACATCGCCCCACTCCACAGATCCCACTATGCTCACCTCACTTTAAGAAAATCAAAATCCTGGCTCCTTTAAAGTGTAAACCAATTAGGATTTTGGTCTATTTTTCTTCTTATGTGTTTCATTTTTAGAATTTTTATTCACTTTTATTGTAACCAAATTCTCCCTTAATGTCAATTGGAATCATTAACCATACTGTATTCATGTAAAAAACCCCGTGCACCATACGGCACAACAGGGATTTTCACTCACTGCCATAAATCAGTCTGACTGGCACTTATCGCACAAATACCATTCTTAATCGCATTATCAACGTCTTCACGCGTATGAACAAGCCCCCCGGCTAAAATGGGAAGACCGGTTCCTTCTTTCAGCTGTTTGATGGCACTGGCCGGAACGGCTGCTGGCAATACTTCGACAACATCGGGCTTATATTTACACGCCAAATGAATTCCCGTACGAAGCGCCTCAGAGTCCATCAGGAATAACCGTTGGATGGCAATCATCCCTTCTTCGCGCGCTGTTTTGCATAAATACGCTTTGGTAGTAATTAAGCCGGTAACACCAATACGGGCTAAAAACCGAATACCCGCCTCATCCTTGCCTATCCCACCAAGCAAATCCAAGTGAACAAACAATCGCCTTTTAAATTTTTGAGCCATTGTCAATAATTCCGGCAAGATGACAATATCGCCGAACAATAGAATGACACTAGGCGCTGTTGTATGTTCCAAAGCATATTTGAAATCATCAATATTCCGGGCGGCCGGGATGACTGTACCAGAGCATAATAGTTTTAGAAGATTATGAGGTTGCATCAAGCATTCTCCTTATCTCAATTTACTACTCATGCCGAACTTCTTTCACTCCATTTATTGCAATCAGCTGTGCCGTTAACCCAGTCAAACTTGCAGCGCAAGGCATTAATACACTAAATGTTATGATGGCTAACTGTTCCTGCTGGTCTATTTTTATATCGCGAATACTTCCGCCTATGTTACCAATTGCCAGGCTAATTTGCCCAATCTGTCCAGGCATATCCAGTGTTGTAACAACCAAATGGGCCAAGTAGGCTTTATTATCGCGGTTCTCCATGCGCGACAAGATCGTCAAGGTTAAAAAAACCAATACTGTCGTCATAAAGGCCCCAAGATAATAGCCGGCTCCCGCCGCCAACCCAACCCCCGAAACCACCCACAAACTGGCAGCCGTTGTCAGGCCTTTAATCGTCGGCCCTTCTTTAAGAATACTGCCAGCCCCTAAAAACCCAATGCCGCTGACAACCTGGGCGGCCAGCCGTGCCGGATCGGCATTTGTCATACCTTCCACCGAGTGATAAATATTTATTGAAAGAACCATAATGAGGCATGACCCGACGCCCACCAAAATATTCGTTCTTAATCCTGCCGCCTTATGCCGCGCTTGACGCTCATAACCAATGATACCAGCAAACACCGCTGCTGCTACCAACCGAACCGCAACTTCCCAATCTGAAATCATAGTTTTCCCCCTGACAGATTCTATTTCCATGATAACACAAATTACCAAACCGTCAAAGCAATGGTAAAAAAACAAGACCCATGCGGGCCTTATAATGAATGAATGACGAGTTATAGAGTACGATCTGCCACTTTTAAAGCCGCCATCAACTCACGAACACTATCGAAAATAAAATTCGGCTGAATATCAGAGTGTTCTAAATCAGCTAATTTAGTTTCACCGCTTAGTACAAGCACACCGGTAATACCGGCATTAACCGCCATTTTTATATCAGTATAAACGCGATCGCCTACCATCGCTGTTTCTGCTCTTGTGCAATCCAACTTAGTCATGAGCGCATCAATCATTTCCTGATTAGGTTTACCGATAATTTTAGCGCGCTTTCCTGTTGATGCGTAAATGAGCTCAAGTATAGCGCCCGTATCAGGCATATAACCTGAACGCTCATCAGTTGGACAGTTGAAATCAGGATGAGTGGCAATGAGCGGCACACCTTCTCTTACTAAGTGACACGCCTCGGTCAACTTGGCATAAGTAAGCGTTTGGTCAAACCCAAGCACTACATAATCAGGCTGCTCCTTTGTTAAAATAAAGCCCTGCCGAGTAAAATCATGCTCCAAATCCGGCGTCCCCAGCAGGAAAACCCGTGCTCCAGGCTTGACTGACTTAAGATATAAGGTAGTTGCATCGCCAGACGTCATAACATCAGTCTCGCTTGCCGGTATGCCCAGGCCCTGCAGTTTTTTCGCATAACTCTGGGAATTCTTTGAAGAATTATTAGTCAAAAACAAATACTGTCTGCCACTGCTCTTAAGGTACTGTAAAAACTCCACAGCCCCTGGCAGCAGTTTTTGACCTAAATAAATGGTACCATCCATATCAAGCGCAAAGTATTTTAATTTCCGCAGCCGTTCTTGTTGTTGCATAAGAACCTCCTACCCATTATAGCAAATCACGGGCAGCGACAATGTCCACACCCAGCCCGAGAATATCAGCGCAAACAACATCGCCCTCTTTAACCGGAGCTTGGACTCTAATATTTGAAAGAAAACGAGCACAATCCACGACCTTATCCTTAGGGAGAGCTGTTTTTGATATCACCGGCAACAGAGGTAGCTGGGCTCCGGAAATTCGAACAGTTGTTGTAAGCGTTCGTTTTGGTGCCACAACCTCTTCCCGGGCATATTTTTCACCCCGCGGGCAGGTAAAGCCGGTAATCCCGGTAACACTACCATTTTCCAAGGTCACTTCGCCTTGGCAGCTCATCGGACAAACAATACAGCTTAGGCGTCTTTTAACTTGTTCCATCGCTAACACCTCACTTTACTAACGAAACCGTAATTTTATTAGTACATTCACAGACCTTATCAGCCGGCAATTCAACAACAATCATTTCACCAGGCTTGGCAACAGCCAATTTACGAGTATAAAGCATTTTACCCGCACTCTCAATCACAAGAGTAATCCGCTGCTCTGGTTTGCCCACCCTCATAAACAAACGGACTGATTCCGGACTTTCCGGGGTGATTGAAAGATGTTGCGGCACAACAGTACGGACACCGCCTGTTGCTTCGATATCGACCACTCTTTGGGCTTTAGGCAACTGACCAAGTGCATATTTTGCCGCAGCATTCCCGGCAATTTCGCCTTCCTGTGAAACAAAGTCAACAAGATCATGCACATGCACAACATTGCCGGCTGCAAAAAAACCTGGCAGCGAGGTCTGACGAAACTGATCTACAATTGGGCCACTAGTGAGACTGTCCATCGCCAAATCAATGGTACGAGATAATTCATTCTCAGGAATCAGCCCTACCGATAGAAGCAGACAATCACATTCAATATCAAACTCAGACCCGGGGATAACAGCGCGATTTTCATCAACTTTGGCACAAGTAACCCCTGTAACACGTTCTTTACCATGTACCTTGACAATGGTGTGCGATAAATGCAACGGAATATCAAAATCTTCCAGACACTGGACAACATTACGAGTCAATCCGTTGGAATACGGCATCAGTTCAAGAACAGCCTGCACCTTAGCCCCCTCAAGCGTTAGGCGACGAGCCATGATGAGACCAATGTCGCCTGATCCCAGGATAACAATCTTTTTACCAGGCAGGAAGCCTTCCATATTTACCATCCGCTGTGCTGCCCCGGCAGTAAACACGCCGGCCGCACGCCCACCGGCGATACGGATGGCGCCACGGGTCCGTTCACGGCATCCCATAGTGAAAATCACCGCTTTGGCCTGAATTGTCAACATACCTTGTTTAGGATTGACAGCATAGATAATCTTATCCTGTTCAACGTCAAGAACCATGGTATCAAGCAGAACATCAATAGACGGATCTGCTTGGACCATTTTTATATACCGCCCGGCATAGCCTGGGCCTGTTAACTCTTCTTTAAAGCGATGCAGCCCAAAGCCATTGTGAATACATTGCTGCAGAATTCCGCCAAGTTCGCGATCCCGTTCAATAATAAGCACCTTTTCGGCCCCAGTCTTGCGTGCACTTAAAGCCGCTGCCATTCCCGCCGGCCCGCCTCCAATAATTACGACATCATAATCATTCATCATTGCTCTGCACCTCGTCAGTGATCTTATCGAAGAATAAATAGGACTTTGTCGTGTCTTTACGAACCTCTGTTACCGGAATATTTAGCTCACGAGCCAGGATAGCAGTAACCCGCGGTCCACAGAATCCCCCCTGACAACGACCCATGCCAGCCCTAGTCCGTCGCTTAACGCCATCAACTGTAAGAGCACCACATGGCGCATGAATGGCATCAACAATCTCGCCTTCCGTCACTGTTTCACAGCGACAGACAATCCGGCCATAGAGCGGATTTTGCGCAATCACCTTGGCCCTTTCATTGTGAGCAAGCTCATGAAATTTAACTTTATGACGGTTTTGCGAATTAAAGTTCGCCTTTTTAGTCAATATAAGACCCTGCTCTTGCAGGATTCCAATTACTATTTCCGCAATGGCCGGTGCTGCCGTTAAACCCGGCGATTGTATGCCGGCAGCTTGAATCATTCCACTTACACTGTCTGATGCCTTAATGACGAAATCGCCATCACCGGTTGCCGCCCGCAGTCCGGCAAACTGCGTAATGGAAGCATGAAGTGGAAGATTCGGTACGGTTTTACGAGCTCCAGCGATGATTTCTTGCAAACCGTCCGGCGATGTGTCCATATCGCCTTTGTCGTCAATATCCTGTGCATTAGGACCAATAAATAAATTGCCATGAACAGTCGGCGATACCAAAATCCCCTTGGAAACCTTACTCGGAGTTGGGAATATGACGGTATTGACCAGATTCGCCACCGTTTTATCAAACAATACATACTCGCCCTTCCGCGGTTTAATGTCGAAACTATTGTCGCCGGCAGAACGGCTGATATTATCAGCAAACAGCCCGGCAGCGTTAATAACATATTTCGCGGCGATAAACCCCTTAGCTGTTTTTACCCCAGACACTTTGCCTTCTTCAACAACAATCTCTTCAACAGGACATTCAGTGCATATCTTAACACCATTGACAACGGCATTATCAGCAAACGCAATTGTTGCCCCAAACGGACACATAACCCCACCTGTCGGAGCCCATAGTGCACCCATTACATTCGTCGTTAGGTTAGGCTCACGCTTTAAAACAGTTTCTTTATCAAGAATTTCAAGACCAGGCACGCCATTTTCACGGCCGCGGACTTGTAATTCATTCAATGTTGCCATTTCTTCATCACTTGTTGCAACAACCAATGAACCAATGAATTTAATGTCGATCCCCAAGTCTTGATAGATTTCACGATACAGTTTATTGCCGCGGACATTGGTCTTTGCTTTCAGCGATCCTGGTTTTGCGTCAAAGCCGGCATGCAGAATACCGCTGTTGGCTTTAGACGTTCCCATTGCGACATCCGGTTCTTTTTCAACAAGAACAACATCGACATCATATTTAGATAACTCTCTTGCAATTGCCGTACCCACGACGCCACCGCCGACAATAACGACATCTGCCTTAGTTGGAATGGTCATAGTATCACTTCCTCCCTATAGGTTGACGGATAAAAGAAAAGCCCAAATACATCCTGGATGCAGGACGTACTTGGACTACTCTTTATCTCCAGTCCGCAATATAAATTTCTAGACTATCTTAACTATATATTTCTTGGAGATTTGCTCTATTCCTGCTCAATGACTAAATTATTCTTGAACATACAAGCGCATTTTTTTCTTCCTCATTTTTCGGTAACGGTAAACTGATTGCTGAAAATCTGACAGAGAAAAATCGTATTTCTCAGCAATCTCTTGTTTTAATTTCGGAAACTGCCTACCGGGTTTACCCGCGCGCGGAAGAAGATCTTCTGCTCCTAATAATGAAAATATCGGTTGGTCCGAACCGACATCGCCAAGCGGATTACGTTTTTTCATCAGTCTGGTGATCCTCCTTCCCTTAGCTGACAGAAACTTGCTTCCGCCAAGATGCCCGTGAATGAATATCCCAACTCTCGTCCTCTGCTATTTCACATTCAACACGTCTGCGTCCCTTTCGTCATACTTATTAAACGATATTCTCTCTAATAATTTAATATGATAGAAAAAGCCATTTAGTTGCACTCTAGATACAACTAAGCGGCTAAAGCTTCTATTAGAAAAACTGATGCATTGGATTACAAATGCTAACTTTACAGAACTAAGTGAAAAAGGTAAACTAACTTGGCACATTAGCAAGATAGGAGGCTTATTATGAACAACATTCGCACTCTCGTGCCCGGCATTTTATTTGCCGCAGCAATTGCAGTACCCGCTTGGCTTTTGGGAAAAGTATACCCAATCATCGGCGGCCCGGTTTTTGGAATTCTTTTCGGTATGATACTCGCCTTTTGGAAAAGACCGGCAATTTTCGATTCCGGAATAAGATTGACAGGCAAAAAACTTTTACAAGCCGCAATTATACTCCTGGGCTTTGAAATGAATTTGTTTAATGTTCTAAAAGTAGGCGGCGAGTCGCTGAATATTATGATATTCACGCTTGGTGCCGCCTTTATTACTGCTTGGTTTATGGGAAGTTATCTGAAACTTGTCGGCAACACAAGTATTCTAATTGCCGTGGGCACCGCTATTTGCGGCGGCTCGGCTATTGCAGCCACTGCGCCCGTAATAGCTGCCAACGATAGAGAAATTGCTTATTCTATCTCAACAATTTTTCTATTCAATATCGCAGCCGTCTTCATTTTTCCGCTCATCGGACATCTTGTGGGAATGAGCGATATAGGGTTTGGAATCTGGGCTGGCACTGCCATTAACGACACCTCGTCAGTCGTTGCTGCCGGCTATGCATATAGCCCCGCTGCAGGTGATTTCGCTACAATCGTCAAATTAACCCGGACGCTTATGATTATACCGGTTACTTTTGTTCTCGCAATTTTATGTGCCCGAAAAAACCATAGCGAAAACAATTTCAGTTTTTCAAAAATCTTTCCTTGGTTCGTACTCGGCTTCTTGGCGACGTCTATTATCAGCACCACTGGCATCATCCCTACCGCAGTTTGTGATTTGCTGGGGACAGGTGGTAAATTTCTAATTGTCATGGCGATGGCGGCCATCGGTTTAAATACCCACATCGGCCAAATGATTCAAAATGGGATCAAGCCGATTTTACTCGGACTATCCTGTTGGATCGCAGTTGCCATTGTGTCGCTTGCTCTGCAATATCAATTGAATCTACTATGAAAAATAAGCAAGTGCTTTTATAAGCACTTGCTTTGTTTTAACTAGAAATCTTCTTCCCAACTGATAAATGGCCGCGGCATGTCACGCATGGCATTGACCATTAGCTCAACTAAGCCGCCATAAATGATATTATACTTGTCTTTAAACCCATAGTGCTGCATTAAAGAATCGCGAGCAGCCCCTTTGCAATTGGAACAAGGCGCACAATAGTATTTGGGAATTGAGGGATCAAGACAATCTTTGAACGCCTCTAAAATCTGTCTGGCCTTCATACGACAGGCGATGTTATCTCGCCATTCGCCAAAATTATTTGTGTTCATAATAGCAAAGCCGCTGCCGCCCCCACAGCAATAATTTTCTGTACCCGCACTAGGCATTTCGCGGAATCTGCCCTGTGGCGTGATATGGTTTAAAATTGTACGCTGCGGCGATATAATCCCCATTAACCTAACCATATTACAGGGGTCATGTAAGGTTATCGGAAAATCATTCCGGCTTGGATCAAAATCGATCAATCCCTTAGTGACAAAAGATTCTAAAAGTGGTAAACAGGACTCACGCGGAATTGCGTTATCACCTATGCAGAGACGGTCGGCTATCGAAACAAGCGCCTTGGTAGCATGGCCGCACTCGCCAACAACAATTTTCTTTACGCCCAACCGTTTGGCTGCCGCAATTTGCTCCATAGCAATCTTCGCAAATTGCACATCATCATACCAAACACCATAATTAACGCCTTCGTAGCCCATTACATCGCTTGATAGTGTCCAATTCAGGCCGGCAGCTTCAAAGAGAATAGCGAAGGCTGCTGGATTTTCCGGCCAGGCCATATATTCGCCAGCATTATGAATAAGAAGAATATCGGCACCTTTTTTATCAACCGGAATTTTGATGCGCCGATCTGTCTTTTCTTCGATAATATCCTCTATAAATTCGATATTATCAAGAAAAGCAGCAGGTGTCATTCCTGTTGACGATCCTGTCCGCCTATGCAGCACACTACCAGATTTGTGCACATTATCGGGCGCAATCCCCATTTCCTGGCTGAATAGCTTGCGCAACTCCCTCGTCAACAAAGCATTATCAACACCCACCGGACAAACCGAGGCGCATCTTCGACAGAGAGTGCAACGATAAACTAATTCGGCTAGATGATAAACAACTCGCCAGTTGAGCTCGACATCAGCCCCAGACCATTTCCCTAACAGTTTACCAGCTTTGGTAAAATAACGATGATAAAGCCGGCGCAATACCTCTGGCCGATAATTCGGCCGATAAATATCCTGTCGCCCGCTTTCTGTATAAATTGGGCAAGCTTCATTACAGGTATTACACTGCATGCAATACTCGGTACTTAGGGTTGTAGGCTGCAAAAACCCCCAATTGCTTTCTTTTTCAAACAGTTTTTCCAACCCTGCAAGGAATGACTTTACAATCTGTTCTTCCTCTTCCTTGGTCTGCGGGATTGGCAAACTCAAGCCAGAATACCCATCAAGGGAAAAATCATACCGTTCCTTGGTCTCGGCTTTTACCGTCTTCGGCGGCTTCTCATCGTAACCTGGCAAGGGCTGAACGTCCGCAGGAGTTACAGGTGATAAAACCGCGCTATCGGCGCCAATATCTTTAATGCGAACTCGTTTTTTCATGCTGCTTCTCCCCCTCCTTAGTTTGTTCCCCTTCTTGTTCGGTCCACGCCTTACCAGTAACAATATGACCTGATGACCAGCGCAGCTTGTATTGGAGTGATTTTTGAATATCTTGCTCCAACGCACTGTGAGGAACCATAGCTTCATCATCCCACATGATATTATGATAGAAAAAGTATTTCGCTGCAAAATGCATCATTCGGCTAAATGGCAGATATAAGAGAAATATTCCGAAAACCAGTATTTCGAGAACAACTAGCGGCTCATTAACTGAACTCCCCTGAAAAGTCATCAGCGCTGCAACATGATTGCGAATCACATCAAAAAATGGATCGACCATAGTCCACGCCAACAACCCGGATAAAAAGAGCGCAGCCATGAGATAAAGATTAAAATAAGTAACAAGGTCGGCTATATAGCGTAAATCATCATCACTGTACCGGAGCCATAATAGAACAAGACTACCAAAAAGCCCCATAATAAACGCTGCAGCTCCAACTATCACAGTAAGCTTTGCAATCCCCCAGGCGAGAATGTTGGTGCTGATATTTACCGTCTCGCCTTGAATACCAAAGATTGCGCCAACCACCAACAGCGCAAGCCATACACCTGACAGGTAGATTCCCATATGGAGCGGCCACGTCCCAACCCACAGGCGGCGGTTATGAACAAATGCCTTTTTAATAAAAATCATTTCCTGACTCATGGCAATCATCTCATGCGGTTTAGAAAAAACGGCGGGTTTTTTATAAAAATCAACCTTTTGATATTTCGATCCTTCCGGGCCTTGGTGAGGCACAGGATATAAATCCCAACGGAGATGCCGCGGCATTTTCTGATATGATAGGACCTTATAGGCGACAGCACTAACACATACTATTATCGAAATATAAAGAAATGGACCTGTTATAAAATAACTCAACATACGGACACCTCCCTAATATGAACTAATTAGAGCATACCCCAACCTCTGGTATATTCGAGAAGAATCTGAAACTCACGATCTTTAAACCCAGCTTCTAGCAATCTCTGCTTAGCCTCAAAGGCTTCCACCTGGTCTGATGTGGCATAAACCACATTCTTTTTGACCTCAAACTCAAAACCTGCTGCGGCTAGTAGGTCCATCATCGCGGCAACACGTTCAGTCCGTTTGGTCATCAGTTCGCCCAATCGCCTAACTTGGCCAGATCCAACAGTCCCTTGCCAAATCGCAGCGTCATCTATGTCCTCTTGGTTTAATGTAAGGTGAAATATAATTTGCGTAAGATAAGTGACTATCGGCAACTTCTGCGCCGTTTCCATTGCAATCACCCTCTTTCCCTGTCTAGTTTTAAATGTGGCCGGAAAATTTTCCGGCCACATCAAATTCTATGAAATTTTAACCCTACTTGATTCCCATCCAATACTCGGCAAAGACCACTGTCGACAGATAGTACCCTAATGGAACATTGACAATGACGCCGATGGTGAAGGCCATGAACGGTTTCCATCCTGCAGCGGCAAGAGCGCGGAACCGCGTCGTAAAGCCAATACACAGGAAGGTCCAGGTAAATGTCCACCCACGGAAGGTTTTAACAACGCCTAAAGCATCTTTTGAGTAAGCTGATCCCAGTTTAGGGTCTATACTTGCAATAACGAGGGTTGTAAAGATGGATGCAGCAAAAAATCCAATAACGAATTTAGGGAATCGACGCCATACTTCACCATAGTCAACACGTTCTGACTGTGAAATACTTTTCTTTTCCCATAATGTTACTGACAAAATTGCTGCCAGCAGTGCCCACAAGCCAACAAACATATCACGACCGACAACCTTCATTAATGTAAAGGCTTTGACCGCCCGATCATCACCGGCGGGAAGATTGGCGAGCGCATTATATTGTTCAGCAGCGGCAAATCCGGCAGCATCAGCAAATTCTGATGTCCCGATCCAAGCACCAGCCACTCCAGGTTCTAGGCCAATATTATGAGCCACAACCGGCAAAATCATAATCATAATGACCGCCCAGACAACTACGAGCGAGATCGCCATAGAAACATGCTCTTTTTCTGCTCGGCATGCACCACCGACCGCGATAGAGCCTGATACACCGCAAATTGATCCGCCGGCACCTAAGGTAGCACCAAACCGGGGATCAAGTCCGAACAATTTTGTAGCGGCGAAATAAATGGTAAAAAAGGTAACAGATGCTACTATACCAGCCTGTAACATAGCCAGCGGGCCTGCCGACATAATTGTTGTGAACGGCAGGGTGGCCCCCATAAGGACAATACCAGTTTTTACGTAAAATTCAGTCCTGAGTCCTTCTTCAAACCATGACGGCAATTTAGCGAAATTACCAACAATCATACCAAATACTAAGGCTAGAATCGGCGTCTCTAACTGATAGGCTTTTAAAAACTTATTTGAGCCAGCTACAGTAATAAATACAGAAATAAGACAAAGAACAAAAAAACTGGCAGCGAATTTTTTTACGTTATAGCCCATAACCTTGGCAGCGGCCGAAAAACAAAGAAGAAAAAACCCAAATAATGTAATGATCCCCATTGGATTCTTACTAAAAGATGCGCTTACTTTACTAAAGTCATTCGACCAAGATGGAACTTTAACAGCCATAGCTTTAAAGAACTGAAAGCCGCCTGTGAAGTATGTAATCGTAATTCCAGCTATGAGCAGAAGTGCAATAATCATTGCCCAGGTATCCTCTTTCTTCATGAAAGGCAAACTTGTTTTTGGGGGTTGAACTTGTGTCCCCGTAGTTTGTGTCCCGGCCATAGTAAACCCTCCTCTTTCGCTCTTTTTTGCCTGAATATACAGATAGTTTTTTGTCGAAATTTGGCGCAGGAGAATTATCTCCCGCGCTCACTCATTTTTTAAAGCTTACACACATCCAGTTGGCTTAGGTAAACCAGCCAACTTACATGCTCCTTTGGCCGGCCCGGAAGGAAACAACTCATAAATTTCCTTAAGGGTAAACCCAGTATCTTTACAGAGCTTCCGGATCATTGGTGCTATACCAAACTGTTTGAAATACTGTCTTAGATAATTAATTACTTTCCAATGATCTTCAGTAAGTTCAGGAACCTCTTCCTGTTTTGCAAAATAGGAAACCAAACCTTCATTCCACACTGCCGGATCAACAATAAAGCCATCTTCATCAATTTCAATCTGTTGGCCATTAATTTCCACCATACTCATACTCAATACCTCCTTTTAATTTTCTATGCTTCACCTAAAATCATTGCTTTACCAACAAGATCCATTACGCCGCCCATCATCAGGTCATCTACTCCGTAGTATTTCATCACAACCGGAATCTGCGCTTTACAAATGGAACAAGGCATTGCAAGATAATCCAACTTACCCAAGGCTATCACCTGTTCGGCTTTCTTTTTGCCTAGTTTCATACGAATTTCCATCATTTCATCCATGAGAATTCCCGACCCGCCGCCACAACAGAAATTTTCGTCGCGGTTTGGAGTCATTTCCACAAAATTCTCTACACATGCTCGCATAATACGGCGCGGTTGCTCAACAATCTCACCGGCCCGAGCATAATTGCATGGATCGTGCAAAGTTGCCCGCAACGGCAATTTCTTTAACGGCAACTTACCGAGATGCTGGTCACAGTAATCAAGAATGTGGACGATCTCAAATGAAACCGGAGCACTACAGCCATCAGTATACGCTTTAGCAGCCCGCCAACCATGTCCGCATTCACCCTGAATTACTAATTTGGCCCCCACCGCTGTCGCCGCTGCCTTTAATCGCTGATTATGCTCCCGCATAACGTTTAGATTAAACAACAGTCCAAAGTTCGCAGCCTCCAGAACAGTTGATGGGATCGTCCAATTAACCCCAAGGTAATGAAAAAGTTTAGCAGCGCCAATCATTGTGTCTACATTGGTAAAAAAGTCTGCAGAAGACGGAATGTAAAGAATATCTGAATTAGGCTTATCGATCGGGATTTTAATATCAAGCCCGGTTTCCTCACGCATCTCATCTTCCATAAACTCGGCACAATCCACGATCGCCGGTTGCGGAATCCCCATATTATTGCCAGTCTTATTCATGTTGACAGCGATGCCCTGCATAAACTTAGGCATGATGCCAATTTCTGATAATATATGCCGGGCGGCAATCGTAACTTCGGCAGTATCAATCCCGAATGGACAAAACTTAGCGCAGCGGCGGCATTCATTACACTGATAAAAATAAGTCAGCCACTTAGATAAAGTATCGGCATCGAAATCATCAGCCCCAAAAAAACGCCCAAAAGTCCGTCCTGTCCAGGTAAAATAACGCTTGTAAATCCTTCGCATCAAATCCGCCCTGGCCGCCGGAAAGTTATGATAGTCTTCAGTTCCCAGATAGCTGTGACACTGTTTGGCACAATTGCCACATTTCGTGCAATTTTCAAGCATCACCATCAGCGACCGCATGGAAGATCGTAAATCATCCAATTTTTTTAAGACTGCGGTTTGCTCATCCTGCTTTGGCACACGGGGCAAACCAATTGATGCAACTTCATTCTCTTTCGCTACGTGCATAGGAGGTTTCACTGCTGGCTTCCCCCTCTCCATATCTGCACATTCGACTGAACGCGGCTGGAATCAACCTTCATTGATGAAGGATATACAGGCGGTGATGCGATCAGCATTGCCTGATTGACCATCGATCCCGCCAAATGAACAAGTTTCGAAAACGGGAAATAAAGGAGCAGAAGATTAACCAGAAAGAAATGGCTAATAAAAATCCACTCGTTCGGGATGGGTACAGGCTGAAAAGAAAGGATGCCACCCATATATGCACGAACGGCTGCAATATCAACCTCAATCGATGTTAACCGCATATGCAATCCGCTGACTACTACCGCTAAAATTAGCATTAGATCAAAATAATCAGCCGGGTCACTCAGCCGCTTAACCTCTGGAATTGCTGTTCGGCGATACAGTAGCACCGTCAGCGTAAAGAACAGTAACAATCCTGAAGCCACTGCCATAATGCCAGAAACCCTTTGGCTTTGCTCTGATGTTAAACCGATTGCTGTAAATTCATTGCCGAGAGTGGATATTCCGACAATATGTCCCCCAATCACCATAAACAGCGAGACATGCATCAGCCACGCTGCCAGCCACAATCCTCTATCCCCAGACCACAGGCTCCTAAACAAAGCGAGTTCCCTGCCAAATGCTGCAGCCTTCCCGGTCAGTGTTCTTGGGGCCGGAGATAATGTTAATCCAAAGGGAACCGGAACATTAAGCCATGTCCAAACTCGCCAAATCATTCCTACAAGAAAGACAGCTGCTGCGATATACGGGAATATCTGGCCGACAAAATATAACATAAGCAAGCCTCCCGCCTTGTGTTAAGCAATTTTATCTAGAGTGACCGCCTAGTAAAACGGTCACTCCAGACCCCTTCATTTCTCTACTGCACTATAAAGTGAGACTTGATTCAGATGGGGTTTTAACTCCATCTGAATCCTAGTCGAACCGTGTCCAGGGACTTAGCCGCCCTTACTTCCGCTTGTAGAAGCGGGAGTCTTAGAGCGGATTAGTCATCGGATAAGGCTAAAATTTAAACTGTGTACTTGATCTGAATGTCGTTGTGGCATGAGTAAAATCATCAATATGCTTATTTGTGAACGGCAGATCAGTTAGTTTAAAGAACCGCTCCCAACCAATTCGCTCAATCCATTCACCCATCCGCTCGCCTTCTCTGGCGTGACTGGCCCAGACTTCCACTAAATGTCTGACAGCATCAGTGACTTCAGGCCAATAAGGCGGATTGTTCGGGATAAACGGGATAGCCAATTTAGAGAACATCGGCGCTTTACGAGAATTAGATAGTTTACCGCCGACCCAAATGGAAACACCGTCATTCACCGGATCCATAATTTTAATGGCCGGGCAAACGGCTGTACAGTTGCCGCACATCATGCATTTTTCAGAATTAATTGTAACGCTTTTAGCTTTTGGATTAGGACGAATGGCGCCTGTCGGGCAGGCCGCAATCGTTGTAGGAATTTCACAGATTTTGCTGGCAAGTTCGTCATTGACACGGGGAATCGTCCGATGGATACCCACGATACTAATGTCGGAACAGTGGCAGGCACCGCACATGTTAACACAGCAGGCAACGGCGATCCGCAGCCGGGACGGAACTTTGATTTTTCCGGTAAAGTAGTCCTTTAGGTCCTCCATGATATTCTTCGAAATACCAGAGGCGTCTGTTACTGCGCTCTTACAGTGAATCCAACCTTGCGTGTGAACGATATTACTGATTGACAGACCAACTCCGCCAATTAAGTAGTCTTTGGCATCAAGTTCATCGATGAGCGGTTGAAGTTTCGCCTCATCTGAAACTAGGAACTCCACATTATTCCGGGTCGTAAACCGCAGAAAGCCATCACAGTACTTTTCGGCAATATCAGAGATATCGCGAATAAAGTCGCTGCTGACAAGCCGGGGTGAGGCCACACGAACCGAATGCAATACAGCACCGCTATAACTAACATGCTTTAAAACGCCTGGGCGCGGAACAGTATGATACTTCCACTGGCCATAATTTTCTTTAATGACAGGGGGGAGCATTTCCCGAAAATCGGGTGGTCCAAAATCGGTTCTAGCCACGTTTTTCAACCTCCTCTGGGTTCCAGAATATGTACGGATTATGACGCGGAGCCTTAACCATCTGCGGAACTGGCTTAAGTCCTATAACTTCCAGGAAGTTTGCCAAGCCCACGCGCTCAATGAGTTCGCCTACCCGCTCACGGTTTTTGGCATTATCGGCCCACCAATCAGTGATCTTATCAACAAGGTCTTTAAGTTCAGTATAAGGAGGTTCCATCTTCATGAAAGGAACCAATACCCACCCAATCATCGGACCTTTTACAACAGGCACTTTACCACCGATAAGCAGCGTGGCACCAGTTTCCTTACCGATACTAATCGCCTTAGGCATAACGTTAATACAGTGCATACACCGCGTACACTCTTCAGTGCAAACGTTGAGTTCTTGTTTTTCGGCATCCCAGCTCAACGCTTCAGTCGGACATTTATTCACAACCTGCTCGTTGATCTTGAACCCCTTAGCTATGTATTCACGGACTGCCTCCTGATCAATGCGAAGAGCATCACGCCACACACCCATGACAGCTAAGTCAGAACGCGCTGAAGCGGCTGCGCAGTCATTCGGGCAGGCAGAGACCTTGATTTTAAATTTATACGGCCACTGCGGACGGTGAATCACATCTTGGTAATGCATTGTCAAATCACGAATAATATCAGTGCTGTCGATACAAGCTTTTTCGCAGCGTGCTTTACCAACGCAGCAGCTTAATGTTCTCATGGCTCCGCCCGATCCACCAAGATCGAACCCGATATCGCTCAGTTCGTCAACACAGGGCTGGAGATTTTCAGTTGTTGTGCCAAGCAGAATGATGTCACCTGTTGAACCATGCATATTGTATAGACCACTGCCGTACTTATCCCAAACATCAGCCAATTGGCGCAGCTTTTCTGCGGTATAAAAGAAACCCGCAACTTGATTGACCCGTGCGGTATGGAATTCTCTTACATGAGGAAATTCTTCCGGTACATCTGAATAGCGGCCAACAACACCACCGCCGTAACCTCTTACCCCAACAATACCACCATGTTTCCAGTGACCAACCTTTTCCTTATAGGAAAGCTCTAACTGCCTTAATAAATCGGCTGCTCCTGGACTTGTCTTGGCGGCCTTTTTAATTTCGGATACAAAGCTGGGCCAATCGCCCTTCTCCAATTCATCAAGAAGCGGAGTCTTAAATTCGTCCATACTGTTCACCTCCGAAAATATTTCCTCAATATTCTTCTACTTTAATCGCCGTTGCCGGGCAGACTGTTTCGCAACTTAGACAGCCTAGGCATTCATCTCCCACTAGCTGTGCTTTACAATCCTGTAGTGCAAGAATTTGCCCGGGACAAGCTTTAACACACTCACCACAACCTGAACAAGCCTCGGCATCTACTGTTACAATAAACATAATCCTCCCCTCCTATCTTATTTTTTTGAAGCATCTATTATCGGAAAACCTATAGATAAAATCGATAATAGTTGCATAAACTAAACTATTTATCTACATTAATCATAAACCGACCAGTTGTTTTTGTAAAATTACGAATATTGATGCTACCCATCAGTATTTGTAATATAAAGTGAGACTTGAACCGTATTCAGGGACTTAGTCGCTCTTCACTCCCTCTTGTAGAAGCAGAAGAGCGGCTTGGTCATCGAATAAAAAAAGAACCGCTTAGCGGCTCTATGATTGCTCTCTATTTCTTGGTATTCTCCATTACATATGACATAAACCGTTCCACGGCATGGGTTTGAAATCGTTCCTTGTGATATATCATTGTGAACTTACGCGGAATATCCCCTTCCTGCAATGGAATGGTAATAAGTTCGCCGCTGTGGATTTCATTTTCTACTGTTAAGCGGGAAATAGCCGTAATTCCAATTCCAGACTTTACCGCCTCTTTAACTGCCTGAGTACTGCCCATTTCCAAGACAACCTTCAATTGAGACGGATCGAGACCGTGCTGCGTAACAAACTCCTCAAAAATTTTGCGAGTTCCTGAGTCCTTCTCGCGCATCACCCAGCGTGCTCCCATTAATTCCACCAATGACATCCGCGTCATCAAATGCTTATGCTGTGGCGAAGCAATTACGACAAGCTCATCACCTGCAAACTTGGTATCTATCAGTGCATCTAACGGTTCATAATGACCCTCAATAAACCCTAAGCTAATCCGACCATCAACTGCCATAGCAGTAATTTGTTCGGTGTTGAACACATCCATTGATGCTTCAACCAAGGGGTGAGCCAGACTAAATGCCACAAGAATACGCGGCATAAAATATTCGCCGATTGTCAAACTGCAGCCGATACTCAGTTTCCCGGCAATATCCGCTTTCAAGCCCTGAATGGCTTTACTTGATTCTTGATAAAGCCGCTCAAGCTCAACAGCGTATGGGTAAAGAGCCATCCCAGCTTGGGTTACCATAATTTTTCGGTGCATACGGTCAAAGAGCTTTATATCATAATAGTTCTCAAGACTTTGAATTTGCTGACTTACTGATGATTGTGTCATATGCAGCTCATTGGCTGCTAACGAAAAACTGCCTTTATCTACAACTATTTTAAACACTTTTAATTGGACATCAAGCATAGCAACACCACCCGCAATCATTTCAAATTAATAGCTAAAGCTAATAACGCCTCCGTTTACTAGACGACGCTATTCCCATTTCTTCACGATATTTAGCTATAGTTCGACGCGAGACAATCATACCCTTTTGTTTTAAGCAATCTGTTAAAATCTGATCACTATAAGGTGCTTGACCATTCTCCTCGTCAATTAGTTTACGAAGTTCTCGCTTAACAGATGCTACCGCCACATCATCGCCATCGGTTCCTGCTACACCTGTAGAAAAGAAGGACCGCAAACTAAAAACCCCATGTGATGTAGCCACATACTTATTGGCCGTCGCCCGACTGACAGTCGACTCGTGAATTCCAACGACCTCGGCAATTTTTTTCATTGTTAAGGGTTTAATAAACTTGGGACTGTAATCAAAAAACTCCCGCTGCAACTTAATAATTGCTTCCATGACTTTATAGAGCGTTTGACGCCGCTGTTCAATACTTTTCACAACCCAAATAGCAGCATTGACTCGTCCCTCGACAAACCGCCGTGTTTCAGGATCGCATTCCCGCCCCAATCGAGACAAATGCGCACTAACTCTCAGCCGCGGCACCATTGTATCGTTGATTACAATATGATACTGGCCGTTGATCCTTTCCACTGTAATATCAGGCAGAATATAGCCTGACTGTTCTTGGCCAAATCCCTGACCCGGTCTGGGATTGAGCGTTCGGATAAAATCAACGGCAAGTTGAACATCATGCGGAGTACAACCTAATTTTTCGGCAATCACTTTATAGCGGCCTTTGCTCACTTCTTCAAGATAATGCTTAACAATGGCTTCAACATGCCTGTCGGTGATATTTCGCTGTTTTAACTGAATGCAAAGGCATTCGCTCAGCGAGCGGGCCCCCACCCCTTCAGGCTCAAAGCTTTGAATAATGTTCAGCGCCAATTCAACCTGATTTACAGGTTCGCCCAGTACCCTGGCCGCTTCATCCACACTGATTCGCAAATAGCCGTTGTCGTCAATACAGCCAATTAAAAACAGCCCAATCACATGAAGGGTTTTATCCGGTCCAATTAAATCAAGCTGCAGTTCAAGATGGTCGGCAAGAGAAACGACGTTATCAGACAGTTTCTCATAAGGGGAAAAGTCACTATCCTGCTGCGATTGATCGGTATTAGTATCATTATTCAAGTATTCAGCCCACTGCGCATAATTTTCAAACTGTGCTTCAACGCCATTCTGCTGCTCTTCAGCGGCCGCTTGCTCATCATCAATTTCAAGCGCTGGGTTTTCTAAGAGTTCCTGTTCTACCATTGAGGCCAATTCGAGTGAGGAAAGCTGCAAAATGGCAATGGCCTGGCACAATTGAGGTGTCATAACTAATTTTTGCTGTAATTCAGCTCTAATTCCACAGTCCATTCTGCAGTCCTCCTTCTTGTCCTACTTAACAATATGCCTATTTATAATAAATATGACTACCTTAGCAAATTCTTGGCAGCTGATCACCAATCAACATATCGAGCAGACGAACGCCGCCGATAGCAGTGGTCAGACCAACCTGTCCAACAGGCTTATGAACGACTGTACCAATCACGCAAGCCTCTTGACCATAACGATGAGAATGCATAATTTCCAGTACTTTCGCGGTATGCTGCTGATCGACAACAGTCACAAACTTACCTTCATTGGCCATATATAATGGGTCATAGCCTAAAATATCACAAGCTGCCTTAACAGCCGCCCGTACCGGAATCGCTGTCTCGTCAAGTAAAATTCCCACCTTGGCCGCGGCCGCAATTTCATTGAGAGCAGTCGCCAAACCACCGCGCGTTGGATCGCGGAAGAGAGCAACCTCCGGAACTGCAGTCAGAATATTTTCCACGAGATGATTAAGCGGCGCACAATCACTTACAACTGTTTCTGGTAATACAAGACCATGCCGGTCACGCATCACCGCCAAAGAATGGTCACCCAAACAGCCGCTTAAAATAACATCCTGCCCGGGTCTTATCCTGTTAGCTGAAATATCCACTCCAGTCATAATGGCACCAATCCCGGCCGTGTTAATATAAATACCGTCTACAGCGCCCTTTTCAACTACTTTTGTATCACCTGTAACAATTTGGACACCTGCTTCACCAGCCGCCGCCTGCATTGAGCCAACAATACGCCTAAGGTCGTCAATAGCAAAACCTTCCTCAATCACCATCCCGACACTTAGATACAGCGGTTTTGCACCAGTCATAGCTAGGTCATTAACTGTGCCGCACACTGCTAATTTACCGATATCACCACCACTGAAAAACAGCGGTTTAACGACAAAAGAATCAGTTGTAAAAGCCAACTTTACGCCATTAATATCAAGCTTAGCGCCATCATGCATTTCACCCAAAATCGGATTGGCAAAAGCCGGCCACATAATTTCCTCGACAAGGTCGCGGCTCAGCTTGCCGCCACTGCCATGAGCCATCTGAATCTGTTTTTCGTTCACATTTGCCATCTCCCTGCGCCGTATTTATACCAAGCCGCGCATGATCCCTCGACCGAAACCATGCAAGCCCCAACCGGATGCTCTGGCTGACAGGCTGTTCCAAATAGTGGACAGGCTGTCGGCTTAACAATACCGCTTAGCACCTCGCCGCAGCGGCAGCCCCGAGGCTCTTGCGAATGACCGACCTTGACAGGCAAATGAGCTAATGCATCAAACTCGTTATAGCCGCTCTTTAATTCAAGACCTGATCCGGGAATTTTCCCCAACCCACGCCATACCGCATCACAAGGCTGATAAACTTGCTCAAGTACCTGCCTCGCCGCCTTGTTGCCATCGATGGGAACAATCCGGCTATACTGGTTTTCGATCTCTGCCCGGCCTTCGATCACCTGTTTTACTAACATATACACCGACCGCAAAATATCGAGTGGTTCAAACCCGGCCACAACCGTCGGAATGTTATGCTGTGTCCCGAGAATTTCATAAGGAGCAAGACCGATAATCGCACTGACATGGCCTGGCAGCAAAAAACCGTCCACTTTGACATGCGGCATTGCCAACAGAGCCTCAAGGGCGGGTGGAACCAGTTTATGAGCAGACAGCACAAAAAAATTACTCAGGTTCTGCTGTTTGGCTGTCAAAATGGTGGCAGCAGCCGTCGGCGCTGTTGTTTCAAACCCAACAGCCAGAAAAATCACCTTTTTAGCTGGGTTGGCCTTGGCAATTTCAAGGCTGTCAAGCGGCGAATAAACAATCCTGATATCGCCGCCCTGGGCTCTTGCGTCCAGCAGCGTCGTTTCGGTACCAGGAACACGCAGCATGTCGCCAAAGGTGGTAATGATTACATCACTCTGGCGGCTGTAGGCGATAGCAGTATCCAGATACTCATTCGGGGTAACACAGACCGGACAGCCCGGACCGCTGACAAGTTCTATCTCAACTGGCAGCATTTGACGAATGCCTGCCTTAAAAATAGCTACTGTATGCGTACCGCAAACCTCCATCAGCCGCAGAGGACGGACATTGAGATTTTTTATCTCGCTGACAAAAAAATCAGCCGCCTTTTTTACTTCACTAACCGTTATGCTCTGCATACAGACCCAGCTCCTTAAATAGCTCCAGAGTTTTCTGCGCCTCTTCCTCATCTATCTTTTGAATAGCAAAACCAGCATGCACAAGCACATAATCACCGATTTCAGCCTCTGGCAGCAAGATAAGACTCACTTGGCGCGTAACACCGCTTATATCAACAGTGCCCAGCATATCAATCTTGGTAATCACTTTTCCAGGTACGGCTAAACACACAGTAAAAACTCCTTTCAATCACAAACTCTCACTTACTACCTTCCCTTTTTCACTATCTAAACCTATGCCCCGCAATAACAGCTTGACCTAGCGCCAGGCCGCCGTCATTGGGTGGTACTTGACGGTGAATGTAATATGTAAAACCACTTTTCTCGAGAAGACTGAGCGTTTGTATCAGCAAAGTGCTGTTCTGCCAAACACCGCCGCTTAACGCGACTTTGGTAATTCCGGTATCGCGGCTGATATGCCTGACCATATCGACTGTTGCTGTGACCATTGTACGATGGAAGGCGGCCGCCAGCAAGGCCGGATTAACCCCCTTTTGCAGCTGGTTGACAAGCTCCGCAAAGGTCGGCCTAAAATCAAGACACCGCGGCTTTGAATCCGATAGATCATAAGGCAGCAACTGAGCGGTTTGCCCAACAGCCGACAGCTCCAGCTCAACAGCCGCCTGTCCTTCGTAATTGATGCACTGACAAAGATTAAGGAGGGCTGATACGGCATCAAACAGCCGTCCAGCGCCTGAAGCCAAGGGTGCATTTAGCCCCTGCGCAGCAGCGGTTGTGATTAATTCCCACGAAGCCGGCAGATTACGCACAAAGGGAATCGCAAGATTAGCCAAGTCTTTTCCATAAAGCTCGAACAACATCCATAATGCCAATCGCCATGGCTCTTGGATCGCTTTCGCCCCGCCTGGCAAACGCAGATACCGCAAATGCCCGGCCCGCACATAATTGGCATAGTCGGCCACTAAAAACTCGCCGCCCCATAAGGCTCCATCAGGACCGTAACCCGTCCCGTCAAAGGCCACGCCAATCACCTTTTCCGCTAAACCGTGTTCGGCCATCACAGCCGCAATATGGGCATGATGATGCTGAACTCCAACCTTGGGCAAAGCAAGGGTCTGCGCATACTTTGTGGCCAAATATTCGGGATGGAGATCATACGCGACCATTTCTGGGCGAATATCAAATAACTTCTCAAAATGATGGATTAAATCAATATAAGAGTTGTAGGTTGCCGCATTTTCCAAATCACCAACATGGGGACTCAAAAAAGCTTGCTTGCCCCGGGTTAGACAGAAGGTGTTTTTAAGCTCACCGCCAGTCGCCAATATCGATGGAATAGCGCTAGAAAGCAAGATAGGCGCCGGAACAAAGCCTCGGCTGCGCCGCAACGGATAGGACTGGCCACGAACTTCCCGCACAACCGAATCATCCACCCGCTGGTAGATGGGCCGATTATGGACAAGAAAATAATCGGCAATACCCTTGAGTCTTTCCAGCGCATCCTGGTCGTCATAGGCAATCGGTTCGTCACTGGTATTGCCGCTTGTCATCACCCACACATCATCGGCGGCAAGCAGCAGCCAATGTATTGGCGCATAGGGCAGCATGACTCCCAGCCAGGGATTACGAGGCGCGACATGGCTCGCCAAGTCATATTCCGGTCTTTTCGTCAAAAGAACGATAGGGCGGATTGATCCGCTCAGCATGGCCTGTTCGGCTTCCGAAACAAAGCACAAGTGCCGAACGGCTGCTAAGCTGCCGCCCATTACGGCAAAAGGCTTATCTTCTCTGATCTTGCGGGAACGGAGCTGTTTGACAGCTTGCTCATTTCTGGCATCACAAGCCAGATGATAGCCGCCAATCCCTTTGATGGCAATAATAGCGCCATCAGCCACTAACTGTTTGGTCATAGTAAACTGTTCAGTATCATCAGGGAACGGCCTGCCAGTATGATCAAATAACTGATAAACCGGGCCACAGTCGTGACAAGCATTCGGCTGAGCATGAAACCGCCTGTTATTCGGATCGTTATACTCGACCCGACAGTCAGAGCACATCATAAAATCAGCCATGGTCGTAGCGGGTCGGTCATAGGGAACTTCCTGAATAATGCTGTAGCGTGGTCCGCAATTTGTACAATTTATAAACGGGTAGTGATAGCGGCGGTCGGTATAATCCGCCATTTCCCGCTGACAGTCTCCACAAGTTGCAACATCAGGTGATACCAGCGCGGTTTTTACAATAGCCCCAGTACTGTTTTTAATAACAAACTCCCTGTCACCACAGACAGCTAGCGACGCTATGCTTACTTCGGCCAGTACTGCAAGCGGCGGTGCTTCACGCGTGATGGCCTGAATAAAGGCATCCAGCTTATCGGCCTGCCCTTCCACTTCAATCTCGACACCTGCCGCATTATTGAGAATATAACCACCCAATGCAAAGCGATGCGCTAAATTATAAATAAAGGGGCGGAAACCCACCCCTTGTACAATACCGGCAATATTAATTTTCAGACGTTTCATAATGTTCTCCTATTTCAAGGGTACTTATTATTTCCACGGCTATCCTTAATTCTCCTGCTGACTAAGGGCTAATTTCGCTTGAATCATCAACGCACACTCAAGCCGCTTCTTCTGAAGCTCACAACCGATCTTATAGGGCTTCTCAATTGAACCACTGAATAGATCGGCATTGGCATGACAGCCGCCGCTGCAATAAAACCGTGCCCAGCACTCACGGCACTCGGGCTTATTCAACACATGAGCCTTACGAAACTTTTCCGGAATTTGGGTTTCTTTTACACCGTCAAAAACATTGCCCAGCAGGTACTCTTCCCGGCCGACAAATTGATGGCAGGGATAAAGCTCACCATCAGGTGTTACCGCAAAATACTCGTGACCGGCACCGCAGCCGCTCAGCCGTTTGGCCACACAAGGACCATTATTAATATCGACATTAAAATGAAAGAACTCAAACCCGTTGCCGGTAAGCTTCCGATTAAGATATTCCACGGCAAGCTCTTCATATTGCTGATAAAGCTTAGGCAAATGCTCTTCTGTTAAGGCATAATCACAGTCTTTGGCAACAACCGGCTCAACCGATAACAAATTAAACCCTAAATCAGCCATTGCTAAAACGTCGGCAGCAAAATCAAGATTGTAAGCCGTAAATGTGCCGCGCAGGAAATAATTCTCACCGTTGCGGGAATCGACCGTTTTACGCACATTGGCCAGAATCCGGTCAAAGCTGCCGCGGCCATCAACCTGCGGCCGCATATTATCATGAACCGCGGGCCGGCCATCCATGCTTAATACAAGCGCAATATTATTATCATTAAGATATTTAATATTCGTATCATTGAGCAGCACCCCATTAGTTGTCAGGGTCAGCTTAAAAATCTTGCCTGTTTCGGCTTCGCGCTGTCTTACATACGCAACAACAGCCTTAACCGTTTCCATATTCATCAACGGTTCGCCGCCAAAAAAGTCAAGTTCGCAGTGGCGCCGCGCCCCGCTATTTTCAATAATAAAATCAACCGCCCGTTTGCCCACCTCTTGCGGCATTAAACCACGGTCATGACCGAAATCACCTGTTCCGGCAAAGCAATACTTACAGCGCAGATTGCAGTCATGCGCCACATGAAGGCACAGCGACTTGACCAAGGGCTTATCACGAAACGTCGGCGGTACATTGATATCAGGCGCAAATAACTCGCCTTTTTTCATCAATAAATGCAGTTCAGCCACTACTTCCTCAAGCTCGGCTTCATCATATTGTCCCGCCAAAGCCTGCATAACTTCCTGATCATTATCACCTGTAAAAATATCCATTATATCATAGACAATTTTATCAATAACATGCACGGCGCCGCTATTGATATCAAGCATGATATACATCCCATTCTGATAAAATTTATGAATCTTCATTAAATACAACCTCTCATTATCCATTCAAACATTAATTTACTCTTAACTGAAAACAGCCCCTCGCCGAACGTACGGCAAGGGGCTGTTCCACCGGCCTATTGTTTCTGGCAGACCTGATTGCCAACAGTGCAGGAAGTTTTGCAGGCTGACTGACATGAAGCCTGGCATTCACCACAACCGCCTGTAAGGACAGTTTTTTGCAAAGAAGCTGTATTAACAGTCATAATATGCTGAGCCAAAGTAAATCCCTCCTCGAACATGGTACATATCGTTACTTATATTATTTTATCCTTTTTCTGGCTTGGAATCAAGTAATTATTGTCCTTCATCAGGCGCAAGAACGAGCTTAACAGGCAGATTTGATGCACCGGGGGGGCTGAAACTCAACCACAGGGACTGTCCGCCGTCAAAGGTGCCGATGTAGGCAAAATCTTTTATTGTTGACCCAAAAGATGTTGTCTTTTCCGGTGTAGGAACTACTGTCTGAAACTGATGCTGATAGTGAAGACCGATCCCACCGGCATATTCACCGCCGCGCGGATTTAGATGATAAGCAATTTTTCCATCATAAGACGACGGAATAAACATCTTATAAACAACACCATAATTGCCATAATTAAGCACCATGCTGCCATCAGTCTTATCAATGCCTGTCACATACTTGTCAAGCTTATTATCAGCAAGGGTAATAGCTACCGGACCATCCTTCTTAGGGTTATAAGCCTGGTCAGACACTAGCAGACGATCTGCGCCTTCAAAGGTTCCGCGCAAGCGCCATTGATCAGCAGGAAGTACCTTAGCTGTTTTAGCAAACTCTTTAGCATCAGCATCGGCCGGCAGCATCATAACGCTGACCTTTACCGGACGATCGGTTTTAAAGTCGTACATGCCATTTACAAGCTCATTGTTCTGAACAACTGCATCTGCCAATTCGGTAGAGAGTTGCTGGGAACCTCCGGCTGGAACCTCAACTAAATACAGATTATTATCAGCAAAATACTCCATCTGGACTTCCTTGCCAATTGCTAAATAATCTAGACCGGGCCCACCCAAACCAAATTTCGTTACCGTAATATTAGCCGGTTTATCACCGCTATTTTCAAACAACACGACGATTTTCTTTGGTTTATCGGTAGCGTTTACATGGTGAAAAAACAGTCTGGCTTCCCCGTCTACAGTATCCTGATATGTAATACCGTCCTCGGGCACCATCTCCGGACTATCAGAAAGCAATAACTTACCACTGCTATGTGTTGCCTTGACCTGCCATTCTGGCAGCTTCAGCCCATTAATACCGTTAAAGCGTTGAATATCCCCTTTATTATCAGCTGCCAAGGTAACACTGTTCATACACATAGCCAAGGCTACTGCTGGTAATATGTAACGAAAAAACTTCATTCTATCCCTCCTTGATATGTACATTATAGCAATATCGTCATTTTATGTAAAAGTTATTATCTGTAAAAAAAGACATTGACCAGATGGCCAATGTCTTTTTGTTTATAATGTGTTTACTCCAGCGGCCCGGTTAGCAGCCTCAATAGCCTGATTGGCAAAATCTGCTGATTGACCTAAGGTGTGCAAGGTTTGAATTCCATTATGGAACCCGCCACCATTGGCTGCGGCCACGAAATCCCAATACCACTGGGCGCGCCGCAAAAGTTCGCGGGCGTTAGCCAATTCGGTCTGATTGACATCCGGCATATTGGCCGCTTTTTGCACAGCGCCATGGGCCCGGGCAACAAGCTCTCCGGCCCGTCGCTGCATCTGCCAGGTATTGTCCTGGGTAGCCTTCACCTGATTATAAAGCTGATCCTGAGCTTGCACATGGCAAGGATAGCAGGCTTGCTCCATTGTACGCAGCGGACTTGTCATCCAATGTGATGAATATTTTTTACCACTTTCCCGCATAAATGGCATATGACAATCGGCACAAGATACACCAAACTTACCGTGCGTGCCGTTGGCCCACTCTTCAAAATCCGGATGTTGAGCTTTTAGCACCTTAACCCCGGAATCGGGATGAACAAAATCCTGCTCAAAACCGTTCGGTTTATCAGCATAATATTGATACATTTCTTCCGGTGAATAGCCCTTATCCCATGGGAAGACGACCTGGGTTGTGCCTGGTGCGAAATAATATTCGGCATGACACTGACCGCAGACATAACTGCGCATTTCTTCGCGAGTCGCCTTCGTCACGTCAACCCCCTTGCGCGACATCGCCTCAACAAACGCTGGGTTGATGACCCGTAAATTCATTGTCTCCGGATCATGGCAGTTGGCACAACTTACTGGGTGTTTCGATCGCTCCTGCAGCTCGGTCAACGGTTTGTTGGCAAAGCCCCAGCCCATTTCATTGTAGAACTCTTCAAGATGTGGAGTTTTACAGGTAATGCAAGCCCCCTTGCTTGTCGGACCAATCCGCTTGGAATGCTGCAAATCCTCAAGCGCATACAAGTGACCGCGGTCTTCGGTATAGTCCTTACTAAACGGGTTTCCTTTAAAATTAACCGTTAACTCCGGCTGTCGTTCAGCTTTTTGATAATTTTCACTTCCGTTGTAGCCGGTAGGGGAAGCAGCCATTTCCAAATTCTTTTGGTAGCTTTTGTATTGCAATGGATAAGCCTTGCCCCAGACGGCCGGATCGTATTGTCCGGCTGAAATAACCGTATGCTGGATCGCCGCCGGTGGTTTAACCGCCCAGACCCGGACAACAACGAACCCAAAAAACACTACCAGCAGTCCAGCGAAAACAGCTAAAAACTTTTGCATCCTACTCAACTTTTATCCCTCCATCCGGCTGACTTTGTCGGTGCGGAATCGTGCGATGGCATTTAGTGCAATTAGGCTCACCCGCTACCATAAAGGTATCTTCAACAGTCGAAGCGTGACAGCGCAAGCAATTTTTATTGGCAATTACTCTGGCATTTTCAGTAAAACGAATATTGTCCGGATAATCCCGCAGAACTTCATGGTAGGTATGGCGCATACCATTTTCCCCTTTTGTATACAGCTTGGCAACTAAGCTATCCTGGGGTAAATGACAATCACCGCAGCTGAACTGCTTGTGATTGGAAGCCTGCCAGGTTTGTGTAACATGCTGCATTGAATGACAGCTGCCGCAAAACCGCGGATTGTCGGCATACGCAAAACCGGCCCCAAAGAGCCCCATGCCCAATACGGCTGCGACAACCCCCAGCAATATCAGCTTAATGGCATTGCGGCTTAAAAAATCTCCAGTCTCCAAGACAATTCACTCCTTTCTCATCCGATGAGTGCTCATGTTGAGACTAAAACGCGTAACTATGTAGGCCAGGCAGCAGCACATTGACACCAATAAAAGTAAACAATACAGTAATAAAACCTACGATAGCCCAAGTCATGGCTCTGTTGCCCCGCCACCCAAGCACACTCCGCCCGTGAAGATAAATCGCATAGACCAACCAAGTAATGAGCGACCAAGTTTCTTTAGGATCCCAGCGCCAGTAAGATCCCCAAGCATACTCTGCCCATACCGCCCCTGTGAGGATCAGAAGCGTCATAAAAGGCATTGCTAAGGCAATCAATTGGTTCACCATATTTTCCAAACTCTCAAGCTCGGGCAGCACAGCAGACAACGGACCGTCATCCCCGTTTTTTTCTAGTCTGTGCTTTAAAAAGTAGGTGGCAGCTATAGCGCAAGACGCGGCCAATGCTCCATAAGCAAAAACAGCCATAACAACATGGATCAGCAGCCAATTGCTTTTCAAGGCCGGAACCAGCGGCCGTGCTTCCTGATAAAATAAAGCAAAGACCCCGGCCAGCACAAACGCCAGCGGTAAAACAAAAGCACCCAGCGCTTTGCGCTTGGACTGGTACTCAATAACAAAATGGATAATCACAAGCCCCCATACCAATACCATGCCAAATTCGTACATATTAGCAAAGGGCAGATGTCCGGCTTTCATGGTCCGGGCAATTATGGCCAATGTGTTAAAGCCCACTCCGATGATGCTTGCTATCCGGCCAAGTAAAGCCAGCTTATCATTAAGCATTACCAGATAACCGATGTACATACAGCTTGCTGCAAAATAACTGAAAAAAGCCAGATTGAATAATTGCGCTTCATATTCTGCCATATTAAATTTTCCTCCTGCTTGCTGTATCTGAAACCAGCTGGTTATTTAACTCTTCAACAACTTGGTCAAATAAATTCCGGTTCCCCCGTCCGCCCGCCTGGACGATGACGGCACCCTGGCCAGGAGCCACTGTCAGCCAGATTCTTAACCGTTTTGTGTAAAGACTAATGAAGAAACCAACCGTCATTAGGATAAAACCAAACCAAACCACCGGCACCCCAGGATCATGTTTAATCTGTAATCCCGAAAATGGCTGCGCTGCAGTGAATGTAACATGCCCTTTATTTTTACTTAACGGAATTTCTTCGCCGAGCTTTGCCGCACCCCAGTCAACCTCACGTCCGTCACGATAAATAATGTAAAGAACATGTGGATTACGCAATTCAGAAGATGCACTTGCCATCGGTTGGGCCGGATTAAAGTCAGGCACAAACCGAACCGGCCTGATAACAAACCCTTGACTTTCCACCCCACCACGTTCCGCTACATCGGCCTCTTTTATGAGATGGCCCTGTGCATCGGTGACTTGCGTGCTGATTGTTGTACCGTAAGAGAACTGATATACCATGATGCCATTGTAATCAAGCGGCTGATTAACCTTAACCTCCTGGCTCAATACCTTGGTGCCATTCTGCTCTACTGTAATATTACTGACCCAATCAGAAACCGACCCATCATCATAATACTGCGTAGTAAAAGTATTTAACTTGAGACTAAACGGCTGTGCAACACCAGGGTACTGCGAGCCCGTTATTTCAACACTACTGCCAACAGGCAAAGCAATATCTCTGTCAAAACCATAAAAATTACCGTAGAGGGCGCCTGCCGTAATCACTAAAATCGACAGATGAACCGCCAGCGTCCCCCACGGCGCCCATCGGCCCCGGTCGGCATAAAGGAGCGGCCCTGCTCCGTCCTTATCTGTTTGTACACGAAATCCACGCTGCGTCAGAAGCGTTGCCGCTGTGATGACCACACTTTCAACTGATGACTCTATTTTTAGCTCTTGATAGTGCGGCAGACTGTCAAGCTTTACTGACGAACTTGCTTGGGGCATGGTCGTGGACCGCCATAATGCCGGCAACCGCCGAGCACTGCAGGCCAAAATATTTACGCATAACAGTCCGAGCAACAGCCGAAACCACCAAGTATGATAAACATCCCCTAAAAATTTATGTTCCCGGCCTGGTGGAATGAACGTACCGATAAAGGCCGCCGCCATAACTAATAATAATATAAAAATGCCTGTGCGCATTGAAACAAACCCACGGAAAAACTGCAAAATCAAACTGCCACGCCCCTGACTTACCGTCTCCCGAGTTACCGCTGGTTTTTCATCCATCAATCGTCCTCCTGACGCAATATTCTGAATTTAACAATAATATTCGCCAAAACTTACCTATTTCCTACCTATTCTTGATGATTTACAAAAAATTATCCCTGATAACAGAAAAGACGAGCTAGCCACATCGGCTGACTCGCCTGGGGTCAGGCCTTGCATTATTGCATTAATCAACAAAATCAGAGTCAGTCCCGACCCGCTACATCCCAAACTTTGCATATAGATGAGCCCGAAGAAGGCGAGCGCGGAACTCCCACAAATCATATTTGGGCTGCGGCACGTTGACGCGTTTGAGTAAATATTGATTGGTGGCAATAAAGTTAAGACCAGTGACGCCTGTGCAGGCACCGCGGTAGCCGGCCTGTTGCAGAATATCAGGCATAGCAGCATCATACTTACCAAAGGGATAGGCTAGAAATTCAACAGGCGTTCCCAATTGCTGTTCAAGAACACCCTTAGAAGTCCGAACCTCACTTTCACGCCCTTGCAATTCCAGCTCACTCAGTGCCGCATGACTGGCTGTATGTGAGCCGATCTCGGTTTGCCTGGCCTGCAATTCACGAATCTGATCCCAAGTTAGATAGGTTTCCTGGCCTACAGAACTGCTAATGATAAACACAGTAGCCTTCAAGCGGTATTTCTCTAAAATTGGAAGCGCATTCAGCAAATTATCGGCGTAACCGTCATCAAAAGTGATCACGATAGGCTTATCCGGCAAATTCCCCTTACCCTCCCTGGCATTAATCAATTCAGCCAAGGAAACTGCCGTATAACCACGTTCAGCAAGGTAGCGCATTTGACCATCAAACTCTGTTGGACTGACGCTATAAATTTCATGATCGTCATTGACGCGGTGATAAGCTATAATTGGTACACCGCTTGTCGGAATAAATGACCAAATAAAAAGGCTTACAACTAAAAAGGCACATAGCGCCAAAATTTTGTTCATATGCCGCACTATCTTCCCTCTTTCAACTCTTCAGCAATTTGCTGCAATTTACGCAACCGGTGATTCATGCCTGACTTGCCAATGCGGCTCCCTAAGATTTCGACCAATTCCTGCAATGCGGCTTCTGGCTGATTCAACCTAACCTCGGCAGTCTCGCGCAGAGCTGGTGGCAGCTTTTCAAGTCCGATCGTTTTCTGGATATACTTAATGGCTTCCACCTGGCGTATGGCCGCATTGACTGTCTTCTGAAGATTGGCTGTCTCACAGTTTACCAACCGATTGACCTGGTTGCGGACATCTTTAACAACCCGCACATTTTCAAAGGCCATAAGGGCATTATGAGCGCCGATAATACGCAAAAATGTCGTAATAGCATCACCGTCTTTTAAATAGACAATTGAGTCCTTTTTACGGCCTGTCATGCCAACAGGGAGTTTGAAGTTTTTCAGCAAACGTACTAAAGTCTTGGCAAAATCGACATTCGGGGTTACAAGCTCCAGATGATATTCACCTTCTGGTTTGCTTACTGACCCACCACCAAGAAAGGCTCCGCGTAAATAGGCCCGACGGCAGCAGGATTTCCGCAGAATTCCCGAGTCACTGCCGATATTAATCCCGTCACCCTTCATAATGCCTAACGCCGACAAAAGCTCGGTCACAACGGGTGATGGGACAACCTTGATGAGATAGCTATTGCTTTTCTTTAGGCGACGCCCCCTGGTAACCACAACCTCGGTTTTTAGATGAAAGCCGCCTTTGATTAAACTAAGGACCTTACGAGCCACGGCAGCATTTTCCGTAGTAAAGGTGATCCCCAGATTGCGATTACCGCCGATGAGCATTGTTCCGCCCATCCGCATAAGCGAAGCCAGCTCAGCCAAGTGACAGCAGCTCCGTTCGCCAACCACGCGCGCCAGTTCATTTTTTACATCAGTAGAATATGACGACAAAGCAAGTTCCTCCGGTTAATCCTCTAAATCTTTTAATTTCTTAATATTGTCGGCAATCAGATAATAATCTAAAAGCCGCATGCGTTCCGAGTTTGTTTTGAGATTATAGATCATCGAAATAATGGTTCGTGACAATTTCACCGGGTCATGCCGAACCAAATTCGTTTCGCTGATAATATTGGCTTCAACGACTTTAACCCCCATTGCTTCGATGGCCTCGGTATCGGCCAGAACAGGAAAGGCCCCCTGGCTGGCATAAGTTGCCCGCAAGCTATGCGCGACATCTTGCGAGTTGACAACAACATAATCAATCACCGGCCCAGCGTGATCCAAAATCGCTTTGACATGCTGGGAAGCCGTATAATTATCAGTTTCACCAGGCTGGGTCATCACATTGCAGATATAGATTTTAACAGCTTGTGTCTGACGCAGCTTTTCAGCGACACCTTTAACAAGCAGATTAGGCAAAACACTAGTATATAAACTGCCGGGGCCTAAAATAACGGCGTCAGCATCATTAATTGCCTCAAGAACACTTTTTACCGGCTCAGCATTTTCCGGCCGCAGAAACACCCTTTTGATGGCTTTTCGGGCCAACGGAATCTGTGACTCCCCTTCCACACAGGTACCGTCTTGCATTTCAGCGACAAGACGTACTGTCTGGGTTGATGCCGGAAGCACCTGGCCGCGCACCGCTAAAACCTTGCTTGATTCTTTAAGCGCTTTTTCAACATCACCCAAAACCTCAGTCATGGCGGCAATAAATAGATTACCAAAGCTATGTCCGGCTAAATCGCCGACCCCGCCAAAGCGATGCTGAAACAGTTTTTCCATCAGCGGCTCAGTGTCAGCCAGTGCTACTAGGCAGTTGCGCAAATCACCCGGAGGAATCATCCCCAGGTCATTCCTTAGCCGGCCTGATGATCCACCGTCATCAGCCACTGTCACAATAGCCGTGATGTTGCTAGTAATACTTTTAATACCCCGCAGCAGCACTGATAGACCAGTCCCGCCGCCAACAACGGCTACAGCCGGGCCCCTGGTAAGCTTACGCTTCTCGAAAATAATTTCAATGAGCCGATCAGCGCCTTCCGGAATGATGACACTGATAACTGAACGAATAATCTGCCGGGTCGCTAATGTCATAACGACCAAACCGCTAAGTATGATTGTCATACCAACAATCGTCGTAACAGTATAATAATAGTTGCCTGTCATCACATAAGCCATCCGAAAGATAGCTTCTTCAATAACACCAACATACTTATAGTTAAAAACAATGGCCAAGCCAATGCTGGCAGCAATAACGCCAACAGAGAACAGCAAAAGCCAGCGCTTTAATTTTATGCCAGGATACATCCATTTCAAAAAGTGCATTAATTACACCTGCGCTTAAGCGGGATTAGACGGCTCCCGCGATATTCTCTTGTTAACATTCCGGATGAACTTCAACATCGTTATGCTTAATATCACGATGTTCAATGGTTACCTTGTAGCCCTTACTTTTTAAGCCTTCATACACTTTGTGGGCAACAAACACTGAGCGATGCAGACCGCCCGTACAGCCAATCGCGATAACAAGCTGACTTTTTCCTTCCCGGATATAGTTCGGGACGAGGAAGTCAACAAGTCCGCCCAATTTTTCCATAAACTGCTGGGTAATCGGCCATTTCCAAATATAGTCGCTGACCTCGGGAACGATGCCGCTTTTACGGCGCAGTGATTCAACATAGAATGGGTTGGGCAAAAACCGAACATCAAACACCATGTCAGCATCAAGCGGAACCCCATATTTAAAGCCAAAAGAGAGAACGGTAACTGTCATCCGCTCTGTTTCACTTTCGCCGCCAAACAATGCCGTAATTTTTTCCTTGAGTTTGGCTGTTGGCATATCTGTGGTATCAACAATATGCGTCGCCCGGCCGCGAACATGCTCAAGACGTTCACGTTCCCGAGAAATACCCTCGCTAATACGTCCGTGCGGCGCCATCGGATGGCGGCGACGGCTTTCTTTATAGCGGCGAATCAAAGTTTCATCCGACGCTTCCAAGAAGAGCATTTCATACATATCACCCTTGTTCTCCATGCCCTCAAGCATTTGAATCAAGGTATCAAAAAACTCCCTGCCTCGCGTATCGACAACCAGGGCAATTTTACCAACCCGTCCACCGGATTGTTCACACAATTCCGCAAACTTAGGAATTAAAGCAGGCGGCAAATTATCTACACAAAAATAACCCAAATCTTCCATAGCACGAACGACCTGGGTTTTTCCCGCGCCCGACATGCCAGTAATTATGACTAAACGAACATCTTCCATTGGTAACACCCCCGGCCAAAATAAAAGTAAGACTTTATTCAGATAACTCCACCTAGTCCGTGATCAGTCATGGCAAAGAGCGCCAGCCCCCGATCTGCTGCGGCTTTAGCATTTTTAAGCAACGTACTATAGGCATTTGCAATTGTATGAGTATGTAAATTGGCTGCTATTTTCACCGCGCAAACCTCCTTTTGCTACAATTATAGGGCAATTAGGCAAAAAAAGCAAAAACTGGTTCATGTTAAAAAGAAGTAACCACCAGAACATTTTCAGCCCTAGTGGTTCACCGTTTCCTATTTCATAATCGGAAATTGCAGTCCCCCGGCAACCGTCCGTTTATCGCCATAAACCCACCATGAGACATTTTTATAAAGTGGGCCATTAAGTTCGGCGGCCGGCCCTTCCTTTGACCAGCCTATACCTAGATTAAAAGATGGCTTGGGAGCGGTAATATTCACTCTCATTTCGGTTTGCTCAGTAACAACAAGTTTGCCATTTTCAAATTCTACATTCTCTTTTACTTCAGCCGGCACTTCAAAATCTTTACCATTTACCTTAACATATATTTTCCCCTGCTTACGTTCAAACTGGACATCAGTTTTCTCAATTTGGCCAGTTTGCGGATCAATTTCTTTAGGAACATACACAATTTCCTTGGTATGACTGCTAGAGCCCTGCACATAAACCACTTGCGCTTCACCGGACTTTGACTTTTCACCGACGGTGTTGATATTAATAGTAGGGGCAGCTGCTGGACTGGCTGATTTGTATTGCTTGTATTCGTAATACGCGATCCCAAGTACAGTCAAAATCAAGACCAAAATGATAAAAAGCTTCCACTCCTGCTTCACGAATCTAAACATAATAACCCCCTTCGCTGTCTGGCCTTAGTAAATATATTCAGAAACGATCGCTTTTTAAACTGCCTGACAGTAAGTGTGTTATTTGATGTATGAAGCGGAGATTGTCAAAATGTCACAAATAGTAGAAAACCAAACTGACTTAAGCGTGGTGCTCCAAGTAAAAACCCGGCAGTTAAACTGCCGGGTCAGATCCTATCTCATATTCATACCGATCTTAATCAGCCTACAAGCTCGGATCGTAGCCTCTTCAATGAGAGCTTCACCACAGTCCATACATTCTTCCAGCGTCATCGGCTGCGGCACTATGCTTGCTAGTCCGTCGATTCCCTGCGCGAGAACATCATCAGCGCCGTCGCCCAAACCGCCGGCAATACAAATGGCTGGCACATTCCACTGCTTAGCGACTCTGGCTGCCCCAACAGGTGCTTTGCCAAAAGCAGTCTGAAAATCAGTGCGGCCTTCCCCTGTTATCAGAAGATCAGCTGTTTCGACCATGGCTTCAAAACCAGCGGCCTCAAGCACGATTTCCACACCAGGACGCAATTCAGCATTCGTAAAGAACAATAATCCGGCCCCCAAGCCGCCAGCTGCACCTGCCCCCGGATATTCGGCCATTGCTTTGCCGGTAACCTCTGTCGCTATTTTGGCATAAACACTCAGCGCACTGTCAAGCTCGGCAACCATTTCGGGAGTAGCGCCTTTTTGCGGACCATACACCGCTGTCGCTCCCCGCGGTCCGCACAGCGGGTTATCAACATCGCAGGCCACCATAATCTCTGCTTCGGCAATGCGCGGGTCCAGACCGCCAAGCTCGATCCTGGCTAATTTGGCCAGTGCTGCCCCGCCCGACGCCAACTCTTGACCTGAAGCATCAAGAAACTTTACGCCAAGAGCCTGGGCCAATCCAGTACCACCGTCGTTGGTAGCACTGCCGCCAATGCCGATAATGATCTTGCGCAAACCCTTTTCCAGAGCCGACTTCATCAGCTGACCTGTACCATAGGTCGTCGCGATCCGTGGATCACGTTTATCCTTGGGCACTAACGGCAGCCCTGAAGCGGCGGCCATTTCCATAACGGCTGTTTCCCCATCACCTAGTATACCCCAATAGGCCTTAACAGGTTCACCCATCGGCCCCATTACTTCCTCATAAATAATTTGGCCGCCGGTTGCTTCAACAAGGGCTTCAACCGTGCCTTCTCCGCCATCCGCAATTGGTGCTTTTAAAACCTCAGCTTCAGGAAAAACAGCTAAAATACCTCTCTCCATCGCATTGGCAACACCGAGTGCCGATACACTGCCTTTAAATGAATCTGGAGCTACTACAATACGCACTGGTCTCACTCTCCTACCTTATATGCTGTAATTGATAACAATCATTCTACCCATTATAAGAATATTAGCATAAATTATGCATATTCCTGCCCAAACACGAGAATTTTTGCCTTGTTAGTCAAACAACGCAATCGCACCGTCCCTGTATTCCGGCACACCCGCAAATAAATCAGTCCTAAAACAATACTCAACATCATCTGCGCGACCAATATCTTGTAACCGTTTCCCATTACGGCTGTTAATGGCAACTTCAGCAAGCCGATCCTGAGCATTTTCATAGAGCAGCATGGCGGCTTGCGCCGAATCGGTCAGCACCGGCCCCAGCTGACCATCAGAGCAAAGCAACTTCTTCACCATTAATCCGGCGCAAAGCGCATCTTCGAGTGAAAACAACCGATCAGTACCGGCACAGATAATTAAAACATCCTTATGATATTGTTCGGCTTTCCTGCACACAGCACTGGCATTGACAAACGCCCCAATCAGCGTATGCTGTGCACCTTCCGTAGCTTTAACCGCAACAGTGCCGTTCGTTGTCGTCATAATAATAGTCTGACCCGCGACCTTATCCACTGAAAATTCATACGGCGAATTCCCAAAATGAAAGCCATCAATTTTAATCGACTGCCGCTCACCGGCAAACAATACACGCCCCCTGTTAGCGGCCAACTTGTGAGCCTCCTCAACAGATAAGGCCGGAACAATCCTGGCGCAATTGTTTGACAGGGCAGCAACCATGCTGGTTGTGGCCCGAAATATATCTAAAACGATACAAACTGTGTCCCTAATATCTATATCTTGTATATCCCTAGGCAAAAATGCAACATCAATTTTCATTGGCTTAGCTCCTTTAATCCTTCAAATCCTGGCGCAGGGCAAATCTACGAATTGCTTCTGCAACTCCGTCCTCGTCATTACGCAGCGTGACTGCCTGTGCTACCGCCTTCACCCGCTCTGCGGCATTGCCCATGGCGACGCCCCAGCCCGCATATTCAATCATATCAAGATCGTTGAGCGAGTCCCCGACAGCCATCACTTGCTCACGAGTGATGCCGAGCTTTGCTGCTAAAAATCGCAAGGCTTGGCCCTTGTTAACACTGGGATGGGCCATTTCAAGATAATTGGCCTTTGACTTAGTTATATATAGCCGATCGCCAAACTGTTCTGCTACAACTTGCCATATTACCTCAAGCTCGGCCGGTTCACCAATTGTCAGCAGTTTAGTCGGCGCTTTCGGGGGGGCGTACAACGCAGCCCCGATGGCCTCGGCCTTTACATCAATTATCTTTTCATAACAACGGACTTTATCATTAATTTTTTCAACACACAACACATCGTCAATATAGGATTGAACATACCAGCCGCGGCTTTTAAAAAGTTCAAGCACACCACGAGCAGTTTCTAATTCAATCGGCTGTTCATACAGAACTTCTTCGGAAAGACAAGATTTAATCAAGGCCCCATTGTACGTGATAATCGGCACATCAATCTTTAACTGCCGGGCGAACCTAACGGCTGACTGATACATCCGTCCTGTCGCCACTGTCACAGTAACGCCTTGCGCTACCGCCTGGCGGATTATCTCCCTTGTGTGCGGTGAAACCTGATTGCTTTTATCAAGCAGCGTATCATCTAAGTCTACGGCAACCAATTTAATGTCCATGTTAACCTCCGTTAATGTAAAATATTCTACTATTTCCCCTTATGGCCTTTTGCCTTGAACATTCAAAAAAAAGAGAATCTTGCCCTGCGGCAAAATTCTCGCTAACGGTCACGAATTACCTTTGACAGGGTAGAACTGCAAACCGTTATCAGCAGCACTCCGGCCAGGGGCGCCATAACACTGGATATTTGAAAACCAGGCAGCGCCTTAAACACCATGAGCGGAGCAGCAAGATTTGTAAAAAAAGTTATTCCGCCCACCGTCAACCAGTCAAACGGCATCGACGCCAGTGTTAAAAGCGGTCTGACCGCCGCGTTAGCCAACCCGACGATAGCCGCGCCAGCCAAGGTGCTGCCTAAGGTATCAACAAAAATCCCCGGCAGTTCAACAATGGCAAAAAACAGCACAACGGCATTAATAATAATGCGCAGCAAAAATCCGCACACCGCGCTTGCCTCCTTTGAAACACTAACATTGTGGAACTACAATAATATTATTATATCCTCTTGGACGAGGCACTGGCAATGCCTTTCTCCAATATAAGCAAAGCTTTTTTCATCTCAAGCCCACCGCCAAAGCCTGTTAACTTACCATTTGAACCTACAACCCGATGACAAGGTACAATAATCGGTGTCCTGTTGATATGGAGCGCCCCACCTACGGCACGGGCTGCTTTAGGGCAGCCTACATGCCCGGCGACAGCACCATAGGTGGTTATTTTCCCATAACAAAGCCCAGCCGTCAGTTTTAGAACTGCGGTTTGAAACGGCGTATAGCCCCGCCAGTCAACAGGAACAGTAAAAGGAGTGTTGAAGCCGCGAAAATACAAATTGAGTTCAAACTTGAGCGCAGCGGCAGCACTCATATCGTCGTTAGGCTGAATGTCTTCCAGCCGGGTATCGATATCGCCTGCCGCCGCCTCAACAGTCAACCGGGGAAAACTAAGTTCCCACAGCCCGCTATTCGACCAAACAGCAATTATATATCCCCAGTCAGTGAGAAATGTACTATACTCGCTCGGCAGTTTCATTACCAAATAACATCCTCCGACACGGCCGCCACATCGGCTGTTCCGGTAAGCAGCATGGCCGTTCTTAACTCCCCGGCAAGCTTGTTCAACACCAGAGCTACACCTTCAGCCCCGCCGCCTACAGCTCCAATAGCCAATGGCCGACCGATTAATACAGCATCCGCTCCCAGCGCTAGCATTTTTAATACATCAACACCACTCCGAATACCGCCATCAGCCAATATCGTTATTTTACCCTTAACAAGCTCGGCAATATGCGGTAAAACTTCGGCTGTTCCCGGTGTCGCATCAAGCGCACGACCGCCATGATTGGAAACCACAATAGCATCGACGCCAGCAGCAGCACACAATGCAGCCTCATCAGGCATCATAATTCCCTTTACAATAAACGGAATTGTGGTGTTCTTTTTGATATATTCTAAATCAGCCTGTGTCTTTGGTCCAACAGGCTGACCCGCATTCGTCATATTCACAAGCGCTGCGGCATCAATATCAATACCAAACGCCTTGGCTCCGGCCTCGGCTGCCTTGTTGGCCAGCTCAATAATCTTATCGGTTTGGCGCGGCTTTATAATCGGAATTCCATAGCCGGCTTCAGCAGTAATTGCATTGATGCCGTCCATGTACCATTCTGCCTTGGGGCCATCACCCGTCATCCCGATTGTTCCAGCTTGACGACAGCCTGTAACAATGGCTTTCGTGTACTCACCTTCGGTTAAAGCACCCTTCATGTTGATGGAAATTCCGCCAATTGGCGCCCCTAAAATCGGCATCGCCAAATCAAGACCAAGGATCTGGCAGTTCAAAGTTGGCTGGCTTACCGCATGAACAGTGCGCAAATTAAGCCGATAGCCTGCCAAGGCTTCAAAGCTGTTTTTAAAACCAGCACCTGAACCGACTCCACCCATCCCCGGCACCTCGCCACTACAAGCAACTCCATTACAAACTGGACACACCCGACAAGAACCAGCAAACTTTTCCTTAGCAATCGCCCGCAACTCTTTATAGTCCATTTTTCTCCTCCTTGTCATAGTGAAACTAATACGTCAAATTCTCGCTGCATGAGCAGGATTCCTCTTAATCGGCAGAATATTATTATACTTTTGGTCATTGCTGCAAAAGGACCAAAACAGCTAGGCCTGTCTTCCAGAATGGCCGCTGGGAACGGGAACTAAATAATTTCCACTTTCTATTTTACTTTCCGATTTCAGCTTTCAAGTCTCTACAGTATTGTCCTTTTGTCCATTACCGCAAAAGGACCAAAACGGCTAGGCCGATCTTGCAGAAGCCTTGAAAAATCAGCATGTTACTGAAAATCCGTAAACTCGCTGCGCTCAAACAACCGGATTTTTTAACCGTAACATGCTGATTTTTCATCCTGCGGAACGTCTTCTTCCAGAATGGCCGGTAAGAACGAAATACGGGAAAGGGGTAACGGGTAAGTGATAAGTGGTGGGCGGGATACGAACGGGAAAATGATGTGCATTTATATTACAACAAAAGGACAGCTCCGAAGAGCTGTCCTTTTTATAAGCTTATCTTAAACTAATTTCATTTCAGCTAAAACGTCATTCATTTTACGAACTGCAACTGCGCTCTTAGCGAACAATTCTTGTTCTTCGGCAGTGAGTTTGTACTCAAGAATTTTTTCAATACCGTTTTTGCCAAGAACTACAGGTACGCCGATGCAGATATCTTTCTGGCCATACTCACCATCAAGCGATACCGAGCAAGTGATTACTTTCTTCTCATCGCGAACAATAGCTTCAGCTACCATTGCGCCAGCAGCACCCGGTGCATACCAGGCTGAAGTGCCGAGAAGTTTAGTCAGAGTAGCGCCACCAACCATTGTATCAGCAGCTACTTTTTGCAGAGTTTCAGCATCAAGCAGTTCAGAAACAGGTACGCCCATGTATGTTGCTAAACGAGTCAGAGGAATCATGGTAGTATCGCCATGACCACCGATTACAAGGCCTTGAACATCAGTAGGTGTGCAACCAAGCGCTTGGCTGAGATAATATCTGAAACGATTGCTGTCAAGTAAACCGCCCATGCCGATAATCCGGTTCTTCGACACGCCGCTTGATTTCAGCGCCAAGTAAGTCATTGTATCCATTGGATTACTGATAATAACAAAAATAGCCTCTGGAGAATATTTGAGGATGCTATCAACTACACCCTTAACAATACCAGCATTTACACCGATAAGTTCTTCACGAGTCATACCAGGTTTACGGGGAAGACCGGAAGTAATAATAACAACGTCCGAACCTGCAGTCTTGCTGTAGTCATTTGTGCTGCCTACAACAGTTGTGTCGAACCCGAGCATATTCGAAGTTTGCATCATATCCATCGCTTTACCTTCGGACACACCTTCTTTAATGTCCACCAAAACAACTTCACTTGCAATTTCTCTCATTGCGATAACATTCGCACAGGTAGCGCCTACATTACCGGCACCGACAACAGTAATCTTAGCCATAATAACAATGCCTCCTCTAAATTTGTAACACCTTACTATGTACCCCTTACAAGATTAAACTTTGCCAATCAATGGCAAAGTATCTCGCAACAGTACCGTCAACGGCAATTTTGTGCACATTGACGGTACTTATCTCTAATGTTATTATACCAAAATTTGTTTAAAAAATCAATAGTTGGCACTATGTATACAACAGTTCTTTCGTCCTAGTCTTCTCTCGCTTGATATTTGACCAGAACTTCATTAACGACTGAAAGTAATTTCTCACTACTAATCGGTTTTATAATGTAATGCCTAGCCCCGTTTGCAATCGCTTGGATTACAGAAGCGCGACCATTAAGCACACTAACAACAATGATATTGGCATTTGGAAACTCGGCAATAATATTCTGAACGGTATCAATACCACTGATCCCCGGCATGGTAAGGTCCATGGTAACTAAATCCGGCTTATGGACACTATACTCATGAAAAGCCTGCAGACCATCACCGGCCTCAGCGACAATTGTATGACCGGCTTTTTCTAGCATGATCCTCAGATTTTGCCTCATCATACGCGAGTCCTCCACAATCATTATGCGTGCCAAACCGCTAGCCTCCTTACATCATTAACCAGCCAGGACGCTATGGGTAATTCGTCCTAATAAAGTAGGTAATTCGCCTTTTTAAAACATTTTCCTTCTTTTAAAATAAATGTAAAAGTGCCCATCCTAAAATGAGCACTTGTGTCCAATGTATTCTTAGAGCGGCTTGTTTAGTCACATAATGGGGCAGGCTTACCGAAGTAATAGCCCTGACCGCAATCAACACCAATCTCATGCAGTATATTGGCAATCTTTTCATTCTCGACAAATTCGGCAATCGTCTTTTTCCCCAATGTATGAGTAACAGCATTCATGGCCTGTACCAACGCCAACTGTTTGGAATCAACATCGATTTTTTGCACAAACGAGCCATCAATTTTAATATAATCAACAGGTAACGCACTCAAATAAGAAAACGATGAAAATCCAATCCCAAAATCATCAAGCGCAAAGCAGCAGCCTAAATCTTTAATTCGCTTAATCCATTCTTCCGCCTGCTCCAAATCCTTAACTGCCGTTGTCTCGGTAATTTCAAAGCCAATCCGTTCAGCTGCTACACCGCTCTTTTTAATAATATGTTCAATAAAGGATAACAGCGCTTTATCACCAAGACTTGTGCCTGAAAGATTGAGAAACAATCTAATATCGTCACGACGATTTTGAAGAATCTTAATAACCGACTTAACTACCCAACGATCAATCTGCGACATAAGACCAAATCGCTCGGCAATCGGAATAAAGTGATTAGGAGGTAGTAAGGTTTCATCTTCATCGCGCAGACGAATTAGAGCTTCATAGTGCGCAATACCTTCACCAAATTTATAAACAGGCTGAAAATGAAGTTCAAAGCGCTGTTCCTTTAAACCTGCTTTAATCTTTCCAACCATTATATTAGCCTCAGAAAACTTAGCCTTATCGTTAGCCGACTCAATGACTGAAATCCTGTTTTTGCCCTCTTCTTTAGCGGCATAAAGCGCAGTTTCGGCATAGGCCATGAGGTCCTGAGTCTCCAGCGTGCCATCAATGAGAACAACGCCAACACTGATTGTCAGGTTAAGACAAACCCGCTGCGTATCAATACACAACTCACCTTCATCAAGCAGCCGCCGAAAGCGTTCGGCCACTTTAGTAGCTTTGTCAATATCAGCGTTATGTAGCAAAACGCCGAATTCATCTCCCCCCAGCCGTGCCAGAACATCCTTCTGCTCAAGATCTCTTTTAAATAAACTAACCAGACTGACCAGCAATTTATCTCCGTCAGAATGTCCGAAGGTATCATTGACAACTTTAAAATTATCTATGTCGACAAAAATAAGCGCACTGGGATGCTGCGGACTGGCGGCCGCTGACGCCTTGCAAAGGGCTTCCGTCAAAAAATAGCGGTTGGGGAGATTTGTCAGAGAATCATGAGTTTCCAAATACTCTAGCATTGCCTCAGATCGGCAGCGGTCGGCAACCTCTTGCTTGAGTTGTTCGTTAGTTTGATACAAAGCATAGGTTCGCTCGTTAACCAATTCCTCAAGCTCGTTACGGTGGCGATTCAACTCAAATTCCAGCTTCTTCCGCTCGCTGATATCAGTCAGTGTTCCACATATACAAGTCTGACGATCCTCATCGAGCGCTAACCGGGCGGATACTTCCACCCAGCAGAAGCCCCCATCTTTGTGACAATAACGGAGCTCATAGCGACAGCTTTCCAATTTTTTTTGAACCATAGACTCCAATAACCCTTGCTGTGACGCCCGGTCAGCAGGATAAACATACTCTAAGAAATGCTTCCCGATACTCTCTTCCACCGTAAAGCCTGTTATATCAGCCCAGACGGGATTGAGAAATGTCCAGCAGCCGTCTTTGTCTGTCTGAAAAACAACTTCCTGAAGATTGTTAATAATAGCCTCATGTTTTTGCCGTTCTTCTCGCAATACGTGTTTATTGGCCTGCTGTTCGGCGATTACCGTTTCAAGTTTCTTGATATAAAGCTTCGCCTCGGCAAGATCAGTAAGACCATCTATTTTCGGGCATATTTCTTTCAATCGTGCCACCCCTCGAAACTCGTTTCTTTAATATTGCAGAATTGGCGATTCAGCGCAGATAATCCTGCTGACTTCGGCAATTATCGCTATTCTAGCATGCTTTTTTGTTGGTTCCACATTTTGAAAAATAAGCCTTTGCGGTTGATCAACTCGACCAGTGAGCCGCGTTCAGCAACTTTACCCTCATGAAGCATAAGAATTTCATCAAACCCGTCCAATCCCACCAGGCGATGTGTTACAAGAATCGTTGTCCGACCAACCATTGCCATTTTTATGTCAGCCATAACAGCCCGCTCGGTGACAGGATCAAGACCAGCAGTCGGCTCATCTAAGACTAAGATGGGCGCATCTTTTAAAAGAGCCCGGGCGATTGCAACGCGCTGGCGCTGCCCCCCTGATAGGGAACGGCCATTTTCACCGACCATTGTCTCAAGCCCTGCTGGCAAATCGGCAATAACTGCTGTCAGGGCCGCCGCTTCAACGGCCTGATTAAATTTCTCCAAACTTCCATCCGGGTTCGCCAATAGAATGTTATCCTTGATACTGGCATTAAAAAGATAGGCTGCTTGCGGAACAACCCCCAGTAAACTACGCAGATGATCAGGCTGAAAATCCTGAAGCTGCCTTTCACCAATGGTTATCGAGCCAATCTGATAATCCCAAAACCGCACGAGAAGCGACACAATACTACTCTTACCCACACCACTTTCGCCCACAATAGCGACTCGCCGCCCCGCCCCAACCTTAAACGATACATCATCCAACACTTTCGTCTGTTCATCATAAGCAAAACCGACCTGATTGAATTCAATATCATAGTCAATAGGCAAACTTGTTGATCCTGCTTCGCTAATAGCAGGCTTTGTATCAATAACAGAAAATAATCGCCCGGCGGCCTGATAACTTTCGCGCATGTTTACATACACCATAGCCAAAGGCTGAACTGCTTCAAAACTGCTTTCCACGATCAGCACCAGCACCGCTAAATCAACGCCGCTGATCACTCCGCTCCTGACCATTGGTACCGCCAGCACCAAAACTACCCAAGCTGAAAAATGACCAATAAAGCTTCCTAGCGAATCAGCCAAAGCAGCTGCCTGCGCTGACCTTTTTTGCAGTATGCTAAGTTTCTCACCGGCTGTGCATACCTTTTGGATCTGATCATGGCTACAGCCGAAAACCGTGAGTTCAGCTGCCCCCTCAACACTATCGACAACCAGCGCCGTCAACTGCCCCTGTGCTTGGCCGACTTCCTCGGCAACTCTACCAGCAACCTGCTTGACAAGCACCGGCAATATGACGCCAGCCGCAATAAACCCAGCCAGTAACACCAGTCCGAATTTTCCGGAATACACACTGAGCCAATAAACCATCCCGGCCAGAGTTAGAACGGCCACAAACGGCGGCGCAACAACCCGCAGATAAAAAAATTGCAGCGAATCAACATCGGCTGCCATCCGGCTTAATAAGTCACCAGGACGATACAACCCCAATCCGGCAGGCGCCAACGGCTCAATAGCTTGAAAAAACTGCACCCGCAGCCTGCTCAACAGTTTGAATGTGGCATCATGGGACAAATAACGCTCACTATACCGGAAAGCTGCCCTGGCGATACCGAAAAATCGTACGCCGACAACAGCGGTAGAAATAGCCGCAATCGGCGGATGCAGCGCCGCAGTGGCAATCAAAAAAGCCGATACCCCCATGAGACCAATATTACTAAAAATTGTCACAACACTCAATAAAACGCCTGCCAGCATAGCTGGCCACACAGTAACAATAAGTTTCAATAATCTTATCATGTCACACCTCACTGGCAAAGGCGGCTAACAGGGTCGCGTACAGCCCCTTTTGTGCCAGTAATTCTGCATGGGTTCCCTGCTCAACAGCCTGTCCCTTATCAAGAACAATAATCCTGTCGGCATGCGTCACTGTTGTCAGTCGATGCGCTGCTACCAAAACCGTTCTACCAGCCATCAACCGCTCAATAGCCTGCTGGACAATTTCTTCACTATAGGGATCAAGGCTGGCGGTTGCCTCATCAAGAATAAGAAATGGCGCATCGCGCAAAAAAGCCCGGGCAATCGCCAAACGTTGACGCTGCCCGCCGCTAAGACCATGCCCGCCCTCACCTACAATGGTTTGGTAGCCGTCAGGCAACGTATCAATAAAATCATGCGCCCCTGCCGCCTGCGCCGCTGCGATAATTTCAGTCATATCTGCCGTTTGCTTGCCAAGCCTGATGTTATCCGCGATTGTACCATAAAACAAATGCGGAAACTGGGGAACATAAGCAATGTTCGCGAGCCATTCCTCCCGGTTGAGTCGATCGAGTGCCACGCCATTCACGGTAATAGCACCCGAATCAGCCTGAACAAAACCAAGCAGCAAATTGATTACCGTACTTTTTCCGGCCCCGCTCGGGCCTACCAAGGCCACCTTTGTTCCCGTCTTAATCTCAAAAGATAACCCATCAAGCGCCGCCCGGCCACCGCCTTGGTACGTATAACAGACATTATTAAACCGCGCACCGATGCCGTCCTGACAGTCTATTTTTTCATATTCATTATCGGCTTTTTCAGATGTTGCTAACGTAAGCAAGGGAAAGATACTTTCAGCCGCCGCTGTTCCAGCCATACCGGCGTGAAAATGGCTCCCTAACTGCCGCAGAGGCAGGTAGAACTCAGGAGCTAATAGCAGGAGAAAAAAAGCATTGTTAAAATCCATTTGGCCATATAATAGCCGCAACCCCACCGAAACGGCAATCAAGGCAATACTGATTGTCGTAAAAAGCTCGAGTACCAGGCTTGATAGAAACGCTATCTTCAGAACCCCAAGGGTTGTCTCACGAAAGTCCGCACTCATTCGGGCAATCACTGCAGCTTGCTCCTTACTGCGACCGAACATCTTAAGCGTAGACAAGCCCCGCAGAACATCAAGAAAATGCGCACTAAGGCGCGATAGCTTATCCCACTGCTGCTTATTCCGGCGTTCGGCCATTTGCCCAATCAAGGCCATAAAAACCGGAATAAGCGGCGCTGTAACCATCATAATAGCGGCCGATGTCATATCAAGCGGTACCGCGATACATAAAATAAAAACGGGAATCAGTACAGCAGCTGCCAATTGCGGAATATAGCGAGAAAAATAAGCCTCGAGGTTTTCAATACCCTGAACAATTGTATTGGTCAAATCACCGGCAGGCACAGCTCCCATTCGAACCGGGCCAGCTGCAAAAACCTGCTCAACAAGTTTCTTCCTGATCGCGGCTTTAATGGTAACCGCCAGAGAATGCGCCAATAAGCCTGTAATCCAGATAATAATGGCCCGACTTACTATGACGACAAGCAAAAAGGCCAGCCAATCACTCATGTCTGGCAAATCCAGGCCTTCCAAAAAAACGCCATTTATAATTTTCGTTATAAAACCGGCCTGCAGCACAGCAAACACAGCACCAGTCAGCCCTAAGCCAATCAGGGCCGCAAACCGGCTGCCTTGCCCTGACGCTTGGCGCAGTAATCTTTTATCAAGCACCGATAACAACTCCTAAAGTTGTTTAAAGGGGTGGTTTCTACACCACCCCTTTACTGACTTATTTCTTTTCGAATTCGTCTTTTCCTGCTCCACAGAGTGGGCAAACCCACTCTTCAGGAAGATCGGCAAATTTAGTGCCTGGTGCAACACCATTTTCTTCATCACCAGTTTCCTCATTATACACATACCCGCAAACTACACATTCCCATTTTTCCATTATTATTTCCTCCTTTTATTTATTGACGCATGACAGCTTACTGCCACACGACTTTTAGTATTCTAAATCCCTGGCAGTCACTCGTTTGCGGAAAGTCCAGTACGTCCAGATTTGATACGCCAAAACAACTGGAACCAGCGTAAGAGCCGCAAATGTCATGATTTTCAAGGTATAAGGAGTAGAAGACGCATTATAAATCGTCAAGCTCCACTCCGGATTAAGACTTGAAACAATAAACCGCGGGAACAGCCCCCAGAAAAATGCGATTGTTGTCAGAGCCACCGTTAAACCGCTCATCACAAACGCCCAGCCAAACCTGCGCCTTACTGTAAACAAGTAGCTTATTACAAAAGCTGCAATCGCGCCCCACAGCGCAATACCGGCTCCTGCACTTTTAAACAGGTCGGTATGACTGTATGTCATAACCACCAATGCAATACAACTAACCGCCGCCAAAACACCAAACCGGAGTGCCGCATTACGGGCTCTTTCAACAAGTGGACCTTTTTCAATCTTTAAACTCAAAAACAAGGCACCATGGAAGATGAAGAGCGTCAGAAAAGCAACGCCGCCTAGCACGGTATACGGGCTTAGTAAATCAAAGAAAGTTCCGATATAGTGCATCTTGGCATTAATCGGCACGCCCTGCAGCAGATTTGTCACCGCAACACCCCACAATAACGCAGGCAGCATACTGCCGATGAAAATCATCCAGTCCCAGGTACTGCGCCACATCGGATGGTCATCCTTGCTACGAAACTCGAAGGATACACCGCGGACAATCAACCCAACAAGCATAATAAACAGCGCCAGATAAAACCCGCTGAATAAGGTGGCATAAACCGACGGGAAGGCCGCAAACAAGGCTCCCCCAGCAGTAATCATCCAGACTTCATTGCCATCCCACACAGGCCCGATTGTATTAATAATCATGCGGCGCTCGATATCATTTTTACCAAGAAAGGGCATCAGCATACCAACGCCATAATCAAACCCTTCCAAAAAGAAGAAACCGGTAAATAACACTGTAATAAGGATAAACCACAATACGTTTAGTTCCATAATGTCGCCTCCTTAACAGGTCGATCTTGGCTGCTTACATCTGTATCAACCGGACTTTCAATCGCAAATTTATGCATCAGATAAACTGCGGCAACAATTAGCACCGCATAAATAACTGTAAACCCAATTAATGAGATCATAATACTCGAAGCCGGAACAGTCGGCGATACCGCCTGCTCAACCTTGAGCAACCCAAAGACAATCCAGGGCTGACGCCCCATCTCGGCAACAATCCAGCCGAAGGAATTAGCAATGTAAGGTACCGGAAGCGTAAATAGCGCCGCATAAAGAACAAGCCGTCGCTGTCTTTCCAGTATACCTGTATAGGCAAGTAGTGCCCCTAGAGCTGCAATGGCAATCAGCCATCCGCCCGCGCCAGCCATAATTCTAAAACTCCAGAACAAGGTTGTCACTGGTGGAATATAATCGCCAGGCCCATATTTTTGAGAGTATTCGGCCTGCAAATCATGAATTCCTTTTATCTCACCAGCGAATTTGTTATAGACCATCATACTTAAAGCACCAGGCACTTGCACTTCGGTTGTATTGACGCCATTTTTCTCATCAATGGCCGCATAGATGGAGAATGGTGCCGGGTCGGCCGTTTTCCATAAAGCCTCGACCGAAGCAAGTTTCATTGGCTGCGCTTTAGCCAGAAACTGGGCCTGCATATGACCAGTACCGCCCACGACAAACGCACTGATTAAAGCACAGGTTACGCCGATCTTAAACGATGTCTTAAACAAGCTGCTGCTACTATTTTTAAGCAAATGATAGGCACTGATAGCCATTACAAAAACGCCGCCTGTCACAAGGCCTGCAGCAACTGTATGCGGAAATTGAACAGCAACATACGGATTAGTCAGCAATGCAACAAAGTCAACCATCTCGGCTCGGCCATTTTGAAGCACATAACCTGTCGGCATTTGCATAAAAGAATTAGCAACCAAAATCCAAAACGCCGACAGATTTCCGGCCAGAGCCACAATCCAGATCGTTGCGGCGTGCATCTTCTTAGAAAGCTTTTCCCATCCGAAGATCCATAAGCCAAGAAATGTCGACTCAAGGAAGAATGCTGTTAATGCTTCCAGAGCCAACGGGGCGCCGAAGATATCACCCATAAACCGGGAATATTCCGACCAGTTCATGCCAAAGTGAAACTCCTGGACAATCCCGGTGACAACCCCCATCGAAAAATTCACCAAAAATAGCTTACCCCAGAATTTCGCCATATTTTTGTACATCTCATTACCTGTACGCACATAGATGGTCTCCATGATAGCGATTAGTACCGATAGCCCCAGTGTCAGCGGTATAAACAAAAAGTGATAAACCGAAGTAACACCAAATTGTAAACGGGCTAACAATATCTCATCCATTTTTCCCCCTCCTTTTTCGATATTCATCCGCTAAACGGTCAAAATTAACTTTCGACAATCCATCAACCATTTGAGACTGGATGACGGCCAAAGCCTGATGGACTGGACAGAGATGCCCCTCGGTCTTGTTGCAATCCTCCCCGTCTTTCAGGCAGCGGTGAATGGCAATCGGACCCTCCATAGCATTGATGACATCAAGCAAACTGATGCCAACTGCGGGCTTGCCCAAGGAATAACCACCATCAACCCCGCGGTAAGATCTTACAATACCAGCCTTAGTTAAAAAGCGAACAATTTTAAGCAGAAAGCGCGGTGGAATTTTCTCTTGATCAGCTATAGCATGGCCGTTAACAATTTCTCCTTCCGACAACATAGCCAGATTCAATACCAGTCGAAAGGCATAATCTGTCGCTACATTAAGCTGCACATAACCACCTCTCTTTAATGTATACCATACCAGTATGGTTTTGATTAGATTATAATACCAAAACTTTCCCGCTGTCAATATTTTCTTTCCATATCCCTATAACCCTAACATGTCCAGTGTTTTTCGGTCGGCAACGCCGCTGGATTTTAGACCTTTGTCATGCTGGAACCGCTTTACGGCCGTTTCGGTATCTTTATTGAAGAAACCATCAGCTCGGCCTTCAAGATAACCAAATTTCCGCAGCTTAACCTGCAACTGCACAACATCGGGCCCTGTTGTTTCAAATTTAAGCACGCGTTCTATGCGAAACAACTGACCTTCAATACGGACAGGTGTACCGACAGGCACCCACTCAAACAGCTCTTCAATATCACTATTACGGAGCCTAATGCAGCCAAGGCTGGCAAACTGGCCGATACTCCATGGCCGATTCGTACCATGAATACCGTAACCACCCCATGGCACATCAAGCGCTAAAAAGCGAGTACCCATGATATCACCCGCACGGTAGGCTTTCCAGCTCACTGTCCAGTCACCGATAGGCGTAGGTGTATTACTTCGACCAACCGCTATCCTGTATGTTTTGTATAATTTTCTATCATTATGAACCTCCAGGATACGGGATTGTACCTTGATTACAATAGAGACGCTGCCGTCTGGTTTCGCTGTCGGCTGGTTTGGCAGAGCTGCCAATTCATGCTCATCCCAATATTCAAAACCTGCAATTCCGATTAGCAGGCTTATCACTAGCAAGAAAGTAATGGCGTAGTACTTTTTGGACGGCACCGGCATCATCTCCCCTGTGTTTTGCTACAACATATGCAAAAACAGGTCAGAATATCCCACCTACTCTACTTCTCTGGCAGCCCCAAACAGGCCAGGGCAATGGAATTCAGCTTACCTTCAACGGTTTCTGCCCGCGACGTCATGACCACCGGACTGGATGCCCCTAGTACCAGACCAGCCATTTTAGCTCCGGCATAATAAATTAGCGTTTTGCCGATGGCATTGCCTGTTTCGATATTAGGCACCAGAATAAGATCAACATTTCCGGCAATCTTACTGGTAATATTTTTATGCTGAGCAGCCGCTGCGCTTACGGCTACATCAAGGGCGATCGGCCCTTCGACGATTCCGGGCGGCAGTACGCCTGTCAGGCTTAGGTCAGCCAGGGCCTTGGCATCCATTGTTGCTGGCATTCTCGGGTTAACCTGTTCATTGGCTGTCAGTACCGCAACATTAGGCTTAGCTAACCCCATGCCATTAAGCGCCAGCATCGCACTTATCAGAATATCTTGTTTTTCTGCCAGTGATGGTGCGATATTCATACCGCCATCCGTAACAAACAACAGCTTAGGCTGACCAGGGATCTCAAAAACAGCCAGGTGGCTTAACAACCGGCCATTTCGCAGGCCTTCTTCCTGGTTCAATACAGCTTTAAGAAAATCACTGCTGTTGATAAATCCTTTCATAAGCACCTGGGCCTCACCGGCGCGAACTATCGAAACAGCCTTTAAGGCGGCTTTAGCCACATCAGGCTCATCAACAATTTGAATCGCGGCAGATAACCCTGCTTGTTCAGCCAGCGGTTTAATCTGTGCAGCATTACCAACGAGAATGACTGTGGCAATACCGGAATCATAAGCCAATTTAACAGCTTCAAGCACCTCAGCATCCTGTGCCACCGCTACACTTATCACCGCCGGCCGCCGCGCCTGTGCCGCCGCAATCACTTGCTGATAATTGCAATACATTGATTCACTTCCTTTCTTAGATTTACTAATAATCCCTCGCCTGCTCCTCGCCCCGCAGGACTCTTAGCGCCCCAAGAGCCAGTGACTCAAGCTCGGCTTCACCTGGCACAACAATCACCGGCGCTAGAAACTCAACCCGACTGGTAATCGCCCGTACAATGCGCTTGGAAAAGGCAATGCCCCCTGTCAAGATAATACGATCAATGTGGCCTTCCAGTACCGCGGCCATGGAAGCAATCTCTTTGGCAGCCTGATAGGCCAGCGCATCCAGAATGATTCCAGCCTGTTCGTCACCACGTTCCGCCATGGCCTCAACCTCGCGAATATCTCTGGTTCCAAGATAGGAAAAGACTCCACCTTTGCCAAAAATGATTTTCTGTACTTCCTGTAAGGTATACCTGCCGGAATAACACAGTTTCACAAGCTGACTCAACGGCAGGCCCCCACAGCGATCAGCCGAAAAAGCACCTTCATCCTTTCCGTTACTAACATCAATCATCCGTCCGTTTTTATGAGGGGTAACCGTCACCCCTGTTCCTAGATGGGCAACAATGAAATTGACCTCCTGATAGGGACGGCCCATTTCAGTAGCTACTTTGCGAGCCACAGCCCTCATATTAAGGGCATGAACAAAACTTTGTCGCGGTAAATCGGGATGACCTGACAGCCGGGCCACCGGCTCCATTTCATCAACTGATACAGGATCAACAACGAACGCCGGAACCCCAATCCTGCCAGCCATATTATAAGCTAACACCGGCCCGAGATTGGATGCATGCTCACCCCGCTCGGCTTTTTTCATATCATCAATCATTTGCGCGTTTACGCGATAAGTGCCGCCGGCCACTGGTTTCATCAAACCGCCCCGGCCGACTACAGCTTTGACTTCTTCCCGAACTATACCGCTTTCGATCAAGGTCTCCGTAACTAAATCCATGCGATATTGGAACTGATCGAAAACACTGGGATACTGTTTTAGTATCTCAACCGAATGCTCAACCGTCTTCTTAAACAGCAGCTCCGCACCATTAAAAACTGCTATTTTGGTTGACGTTGCCCCAGGATTAATCGCAAGTATTAGCTCTCTGCCAGGATCTGCGCTCATATAGCCCTCCTCATTCTCGATTATTTCACTCGATCTTTACCAAGCGGCAACTACACTATCAGCCCGCGGCTCAGTCCCGCCTGACAAAACTCCATCCGGACTCCGCCAAATAATTTGCCCCCGTCCGAAGCCGTCCGGTTCGAGATTGATTTTTATATCATGACCTCTCCGGGCCAGTGCCGCAGCGATATGCCCAGGGAAATGCGGTTCCACTTCAATCGTCTTATTCCCTGTCCATTGCCACCTTGGAGCATCAAGCGCTGCTTGGGGATTAAGCTTAGCATCAATCGTGTTGACTGCCACCTGAACATGGCCTTGCGGCTGCATAAAAGCGCCCATAACACCGAACGGACCAATCGCCTGGCCGTCTTTAGTAAGAAAACCCGGGATAATCGTATGATAAGGCCGCTTGCCTGGTTCAAGGCAATTAAAACTCGCGGGATCAAGGGAGAAGTTACAGCCGCGATTATGCAGGCTAATACCGGTACCAGGTACAACAAGCCCTGATCCAAAGCCCATATAGTTGCTTTGAATATAGGAAACCATATTTCCTTCCCGATCCGCAGTCGCCAAATAAACCGTACCGCCTGAGCGTGGATCTCCGGCTTTCGGCTCAAGGGCCGAACCGCCGATAAGCGCCCGCCGGACTGCCGCAAACTCAGGAGACAGCAGCTGCTTAACCGTAACCTTCATCTTACTAGACTCGGCAATATACTGCAGGCCATCGGCAAAGGCCAGCTTCATTGCTTCGATCTGACGATGACAGGCCTCAACCGGATCATTGACGTCAAGCTCAAGACCATTCAAAATATTGAGAGCCATCAAAGCGACCAGCCCATGACCATTAGGCGGTATTTCCCAAATATCGTAACCACGATAATTTACTTTAATCGGCGTTACCCACTCAGGCTTGAAGGCTGCAAGGTCTTCATCCCGCAAGTAACCGCCGTATTTGGCCGAAAAGGCATTAATCTGCTCGGCAAGCTTACCGCGGTAGAAAGATTCACTCTTTGTCAGACCAATTTCTTCAAGGGTCTTAGCATGGTCAGGCAGGTAACATAGCTCGCCACTTTCCGGGGCGCGCCCGCTTGGTGCAAACGTCTCCCACCAGTGCTTAAATTCATCACCGCTGACTTTGGCATATCGTTCTACGCTCTGTTTCCAATTCTTGCTGACAACAGACGATACAGGGAAACCGTTAGCAGCATAATCAATCGCCGGTTTCAGCACCTCGCTTAACGGCAATCGACCAAACCGTTCTGACAGAACCGCCCACGCGCCTGGTACCCCCGGCACAGTGACCGGTATCCAGCCATTGACCGGCATTGTCGTATAGCCAGCCTTAGCCACCACTTCCCGTGAAATGGAACGCGGGGCAGGACCACTGGCGTTCAAACCATGCAATTCATCCTTACTCCACACCAATGCAAAAGCGTCACCGCCAATACCATTCGAGGTTGGTTCAACCACAACCAGGCAAGCCGCTGTCGCGATTGCGGCATCAATGGCATTCCCGCCCTTTTTAAGAATTTCAAGGCCGGCCTGCGCTGCCAGCGCCTGTGATGTAGCTACCATGCCGTTCCTGGCAAACGTCACCATCCGTCGTGACGGATGCGGATAATACAATGCATCAAACTTCACTGCCAACTCCCCCTTGCCTTCTTTTAAATTACTATTCTTCGAAAATTTCAAAAATCCCTGTCGCACTCACGGGAATTTAACAGGGGGTCAGGCCTTGCATAATTGCATTTCTTCACATATGCAATTATGCAAGGCCTGACCCCCTTCGAAAAAAAGCAACCGGCGCGAAGAGTCGCGCCGGTTGCTTTTAAATTTTAAAGCGGGTCACTGCTGTTTGCAGTTCATCAGCCATTTTACTTAGGCTCTGACTGGAGGCTGCAATTTCTTCCATAGCAGCCGACTGTTCTTCGGTAGCCGCTGAAACCGTCTGCGTCTGTTCAGCTGTCGCTTTACTTATTCCATCAATATCGCGTACTGATGAAACGATTTGCTGACTACCCCTGGCCATTTGTTCCACTTCACTTGATATTTCGCTCACTTGAGCTGAAATATTGTTAATATGAGTTACAACCTCGCCAAAGGCTTTACCGGCCGTATTGACAACGTCACTACCCAGACGAACTTGGCTTGTCCCCTCATGCATGGCCGTGATTGCCTGATCTGTATCCTTTTGTACTTCACTAATAAGCTCGGCTATGTGCTCGGCTGCTTCCTGCGACTGTTCGGCCAGTTTGCGTACCTCATCAGATACAACCGCAAAACCTCGGCCTAATTCTCCTGCCCGGGCGGCCTCAATGGCGGCATTCAGCGCCAGCAGATTAGTCTGTCCGGCAATACCGGAAATTGTGTCAACGATTTGACCGATTTCCTGTGACCGCTGCCCCAGTTTAGCAACTACATCTGCCGAATAAGTAACCGCTTTTTCAATATTCGCCATCTGTGTCATTGCAATATTGATTGAATCCCCACCCTGGTTAGCAGCCTGGGCCGTACTGCCTGTGGCATCAGCCACATGATTGGTCTTAGCGGCAATCTGCTGAATACCTGCCGACATTTGTTCCACAACAGCGACCGTCTGATCGACAGCCTCAAGCTGCTGTTGAGCGCCGTTAGCTACGTCGGTTATTGTTGCTGCGACTTGGTTAGCCGCCTGGGCCGACTGATCCGCACTGGCAGTAAGCTGTTCCGACGCAGCAGCAACCTGCTCTGATGACTCCAGGATTTGTTTGCTAATACTCCGGAAGCCATTTTGCATTTCCGTTAAGGCATTTGCCAATTTATTGACTTCCAAAGCACCGCTGACGTCAATCTTTTGCGTCAAGTCGCCCTCGGCCATTTTTTCCGCTGATTCAGCCAAACGCTGCAGCGGCTTCGCAATACCATTAGCAATCCTGAACGCTGTTGCAGCTGCAATCAAGAGGGCCACGAGAAGAACAGCGGCCATGGCACCAACACTTTTCATGGTATTAGAGCGAATTTCACTTGTTGGTAAATAAGTGATAACGCCCCATTTTAGCTGTTCAATGGGAGCATATGCAACAAGACTTTCCTGCCCGGCTGTTGAAACTGCCTGCATACTCCCAGCCGCTCCGCCTAGAACATGACTAACATAATCTAAATTGGCGATATTCTCCTTTTTCAAAACCTTTTCAGTATCAGGATGAGCAATAAGATTACCCACATTATCAACAACATCAACATAACCGGTCTGGCCAATCGTGGTTTTTCCGGTCATTTCCCATAATGTCTTCAAGCTGATATCGGCGGCAAATACCCCCACAACTTGACCGGCCGAATTCTTAATTGGTGTGGATATCGTTAAGGTTGGTGAATTGGTAAAGGCCGAAATATAGGTGTCGGTAAAGTAAGTCTTACCTTTCATGGCTTCTTTGAAATAGGCGCGGTCACCGCGATTCGCCAAAGTACCGGAAGTCCGGGCAATCTGCGTACCGGTAGAATCCATAACAAAGATTAATTCGAAATGGGGATTTTCTTTTTGAATAGCGATAATTAACTCTTTTATTTCCGCGCCATCCATTGATTTAACGGTTGATGTACCAGCCTCGGCTTCAACCAGTCCTTGTACATCACTGATAAATCGTGAAATCTCCGAGCCGACAAGGCTAGCCACGGTCAAATTATTTTGAATCATGACAGCGTTAGCATTATTAAGATTCATATAGGTTGTTACAACACCAAGCAAACAAGCCGGCAACAAGGCAAATAATACGAACAAAACAACAAACCTGGATTTTAAACTACTTTTCAGCATAGTAGTGCGATTACTCTCCGACAATCTAAGTCCCCCTAAACTTTTTGGTTATTATCGAAAATTCTGCATAATTAGACATTTCTCGACAATAATATTACATAAATTATAGCAGAAAAAGTTTAATTTGTCAGTGAAAAAACTTTCTGTCATGTATCAAATCTTTGCAATCTGCTTATCCTAAATACGAATAAAAGCAATTACATTCTTGCGATTAGGAGGCTGATTTATGACCATCCTCGAAAAGGTAACATCAGAAGCCCGCGGTATGATGAACATGGCCTTTGACAAAGAACCGCTCAATTATTTGGAAGCATCTGGTCTCTACAGCATGGTTGCCCAAGGCCGCTATAACGTTACAGTGCTCGAAATCATGTACAATCATGCTCAAGATCCCGAACTTAAAGACTTGATTGCCGAAGCCATGGACGATCACACCAAAGGCTTACTCAAAGAAGCTGAGAAAATGCTAAACAGCAGCGATGGTGCACTACCGAGTCTTGAGTTCTCAAAACGCACCCTGCATGACCGTCCGCTTGATATTCCAATGGATGCCCGAATGACCGACGCTGAAATTTCGATTGGCCTCGGCACAATGGCTAAGGCTTCACAAATGGCGCTGTTAGCGGCCATGCATCAATCGTATCAGCCAAGTGTTGCGCTGATCTATCGCCGTAAACTTGACCAGGGGCTGGATTGGGATTATCGTTTGCTCCAACTCATGCTTAACAGGGGTTGGCTGCCTCATCTGGGCAAAATCAAACACTAATATGAATGCAGAAAACTCCTTCCCTCTGTGGGGAGGAGTTTTGTATAAAACATCATAAAAGAGGTGAAATCACTATGAAGCACAAGCACAAACGGCATCGCGCGATTTCGCGCATTCATAAAAAGTTCAGAAATCTTGCCGCTGCCGTGGCCGGAGCCGCTATCTTATCTGGGGCCATGCTGCCGGGAATTCCGGCTGCAACAGTTCACGCCGCAGCTAATACCACTACCGGTACTCCCCCCATTGAAGCAACCCAGCAAATTAACCAGGAACGGCCAGCAGCCGATAATAAAGTCAGTCTAAACGCAAAAAATGCCCCACCCAAGTATGAGAAAGTGCTCAGCGTCAAGGCAACAGCCTATGCACCAGGTCCTCATGACAACGATCAATGGGGAAACAAGACATATACCGGCGAACAAATCCGTCCTGGGATTATCGCTGTTGACCCCGATGTCATCCCACTGGGCTCACAGGTCTACATTCAATATCCTAATGGCCACGGCGAGTACGCCGTAGCCTCTGACACTGGCGGCGCCATCAAAGGAAATCGTATTGATGTGGCAAAATGGACAGTAAATGAAGCCGAAGATTTTGGCATCCAACACGTCAAAGTATTTGTTGTAAGCACCCCGGAAAAGGCTTAGGAAAACCTTTAGGAACGAAAGCAGAGTATGAGAGCCCGAAGATAAGCAAAATGCAATTCTGTTTTTCCCCGCATTACCGTTCTTACCGGCTATTCTGCAAGAAGACGTTCCGCAGGATGAAAAATCAGCGCGTTACGGTTAAAAAATCCGGTTGTTTGAGCGCAGCGAGTTCACGGATTTTCAGTAACGTGCTGATTTTTCAAGTATTCTGTAAGACAGGCCTAGCCCTTTTGGTCCTTTTGCGGCAATGGACAAAAGGACAGTAGAAACTCTTTGTGCTTTTGTCTTGATACAAAAGGCACCAAAAAATCAAGACCTGTACGGCCTCTACCTTGGAAGCAGGCCTCACTTGCGGAAAGTCCGAAACTCGCTGCGCTCAAACAGTCGGACTTTTTAACCCGCAAGCAAGCCCTGCTTCCATCCTTCGGACCGGCAGCTGCCGTAATGGCCGAAAGGGAACGAAAACAAAGAACGGAATTCTTCTCTCAAGTTTATGGTTCTTCGTTCTTACCGGCCATTCTGAAAGAAGACGTTCCGCAGGATGAAAAATCAGCGCGTTACGGTTAAAAAATCCGGTTGTTTGAGCGTAGCGAGTTCACGGATTTTCAGTAACGTGCTGATTTTTCAAGTATTCTGCAAGACAGGCCTAGCCCTTTTGGTACTTTTGGGGCAATGCCAAAAGTACCTTGATAATATTACCTATTGAAAAAGCTCCCTCTCAAGCGAGAAGGAGCCTTCCATGATATTACCATCCCCGACTGGAGCCGCCGCCCCCGCCGGAACCACCGCCAAAACCTCCACCGCGGCCTCCGCCTCCGCCACCACCACCGCGAAACCGAAGCAGCGATAGAATCAAATAAGTAAAGGTGCCGCCAAAAAACATCCAGTCAATAATAAACAACACGAGGAAACCTGCCACAATGAGGATTTGCGCCCACCATGGCAAAGTATCCCACCATGATTCCTGGATCTGACTATTCACTTTAACGACAGGCTTGGCGTCAGTATTTAGCTGAAGGTTGTACTCTTGGGCAACAGTACTGATAAGCGCCAGATAGCCGTTATAAACGCCTGCGTTATAATCACCGCGCTGGAAGTGCGGAATCATATACTCATCCTGGAATCGACCGGTTTTAGCATCAGGCAGGGCTCCTTCCAGCCCATAGCCCACCTCGATCCGCGATTTACGATCATTGACAGCAACGAGCATGAGCACCCCATTGTTAAGTTGTTTATCGCCAATGCCCCATGTTCGCAGCAGGCCAAGTGCATACTCATCAATCGGTGCACCTTCCAGCGATTTTACGGTAACCACCACAACCTGCGCTTTGGTCTTAGCCGCCACCTGTGAACCCAGATTATTAATCCGGGCCTTGGTATCCCCTGACAGTACACCAGCATAATCCTGCACATAAATACTGGACGTCGGAGCCGGCGGAATTTGCGGCTGGGCCCAGGCCACGGACTGAATGACCAGGTAAAAAACAAATATCAGCCAAGACAACCACTTTTTCATCGGCATCCTCCCGCCGCGTTTTTAGATTCTAGAATTTAACGTTAGGCACTTGTTGGGCTCCTTCTGCAGCTCTAAAGTATTCCTTATCGCCAAAACCGAGCATGCCGGCATAAATCGTCGTTGGGAACGACCGGATTTTTGTATTGTAAATCTGCACAGCATCATTATAATCTTTGCGAGCAACCGCAATACGATTTTCTGTGCCTGCCAATTCATCCATCAGTGCCCGAAAATTAGCATCAGCTTTCAGGTTAGGATAGTTCTCAACAACTACCAGCAAACGGCTCAACGCAGAATTAAGATCGGCATCGGCCTGGGCTTTTGCTGCCGGCCCCTGGGCTCCGCCTAATTTAGTTCTGGCTTCGGCGACAGCTTGAATGGCTTGCTGTTCATGGGCGGCATAGCCTTTTACCGTACTCACTAGATTAGGAATTAAATCAGCCCGGCGCTGCAGCTGATTTTCAATCTGACTCCATTTACCATTAACATTTTCATTCATGCTTACCAAAGAGTTATAGCCGCTAATCCCCATAACCACAACAATAGCGACAATTACACCCGCAATAATCCAGCCTTTCAAATAACACACCTCCTGATTACATACATACTATTATATTATCGTATTCTCCCTAAAAATCCTCTACTTACACAATTTTTTCTTGTTCACAGCACCCTGCTATTACACCTTTTCCCGAAAGAAATCATAGACCGCTTGGGCAGCAGGCGTTGTCATCCCGGGCGCGGCTGCCAATTCTTCCACAGAAGCTTCCTTAATTTTAGTCAAACTGCCAAATGCATCCCACAAAGCTTTGCGCCGTTTCGGGCCAATGCCGGACACATGGTCAAGCACAGATACCATATTGCGCTTTGACCGCAGCTTACGATGATAGGTTATGGCAAACCGATGGGCCTCATCGCGGATGCGCTGGACAAGATAGAGTGCCTGCGAATGCCGCGGCAGAATGAGCGGATCACTCTCGCCTTCCTGGAAGAGATGCTCGAATTCTTTAGCTAGACCAACAACATTAACATCAGCCAGTCCAACACCCCGAATTACGGCAAGTGCTGCATTCAGCTGACCCTTGCCACCGTCAATAATAATCAGGTCAGGCAGCGGCTCGGTCAAGTGCCGGTAACGCCGTTCGACCACTTCCTGCATCGAACGGAAATCATCCGGTTTTCCTTCAACAGTACGCAATTTGTAGCGGCGATAGTCCTCTTTTTTAGGTGCTCCGCCCTCAAACACAACCATCGATGCGACTGTCTCCGCTCCTTGAATATGCGAGATATCAAAGCACTCCATACGATCTGGTGTTTTATCCATTCCAAGATAACGGCCCAAATCAGCAGCTGCCCCTTCAGTCTGTTCGTTGCGCGCCTTAATTTTTGCGGCTTGTTCTTCAAGAACAATGACCGCATTCCCGACTGCCATATTGACAACATCTTTCTTGGTGCCGCGTTTGGGTGTTTCAACAAAAACTTTTCCGCCTTTAAGCTCGGTCAACCAGCCAGCTAGCAGTTCCTGGTCGGAAACGTCAAGCGGCAGCAAAATTTCCCGCGGAATGAAAGTTGCCCGACTATAATACTGTTTGATAAATGCGGCTAAAATATCACTATCAGCTTCATCTTCACTGCCGCCCATGAGAAAATGATCGCGTCCCACCATTTTTCCGCTGCGAATAAAAAAGACCTGAACACAAGTACCCATGGCTGTCCGAGCTAACCCCAAGGCATCCTGATCACCGGAACCAGTGACAATATTTTGCTTCTCAATGACCTTTTCAACAGCCGCTAATTGATCACGTACCTTGGCAGCAACTTCAAATTCGAGATTTTCGGCCGCATCAGCCATCTGGTGCCGCAAATTACGAATCACATCATCGCTGCGCCCCTCCAGGAACAAACACACGGCTTTAATCATGGCTGCATACACTTCAGCATCGACGTTGCCGGTGCAAGGGGCCAGGCAGCGTTTGATATGATGTTCAAGGCAAGGACGCTTGGCATCAAGGTGGCGGCAGTTACGCAATGGAAACAGCTTCTTGAGCAAGCGCAGCGTTTCGTGAACGGCTCCGGCGCTAGTATAGGGACCAAAATATCGCGCTCCGTCCTTTTGCACCTTGCGGGTTGCGTACACCCGCGGATAGGCCTCATTGGTTACTTTAATATAAGGATATGTCTTATCATCACGCAGGCTGATATTATATTTTGGACGATGTTTTTTAATGAGATTACACTCAAGAATCAGGGCTTCCATTTCTGTTTTAGTTATGATATATTCTAAATTGGAGATCTTTATCACCATAGCCTTTACTTTCGGGCTATGATTGCGGCTGGACTGGAAATACGAACGAACCCTATTTTTGAGGTTAATGGCTTTGCCGACATAAATTATCCGTCCGCCCTCATCCTTCATTAAATATACTCCAGGCCTGTCAGGCAACAGCGCCAGTTTTTCTTCAACTTCGCGAGTCATTGTAGGCCTCCTTGTCAAATTTCATAGCTATTAAAATTATGCCAATTTTACGATTATTCGGGCATTTTATTGCATTTAAGTTCATTGTATACATCAATTAAAAAGATTGTGAAAGTTACACTATTATACTATAATTATCTTCAATAAACTAATTAGCACTATTTTTCACATAGTATCAAAATTCATCAGTGGTTATAAGGGGGTCTATCCAAATGTTCAATCGACTGTTAATTGCAAACCGCGGTGAAATTGCCGTTCGCATTATCCGCGCCTGCCGAGAACTTGGCGTCGAAACAATTGCGATTTATTCTGATGCCGACGTTGACTCACTACACGTACATTTAGCAGATAAAGCCTATCGCGTTGGACCAGCTGAGGCTGCCAGCAGTTACTATGATGGCGAAGCCATAATTGATATAGCATTAAGCGCAAAAGCTGATGCCATTCACCCTGGCTATGGATTTTTATCGGAAAACGCCGACTTTGCCGAAGCAGTTGTTGACGCAGGCTTAATCTTTGTTGGCCCAAGGGCCGAAACCATCCGCAAGGTCGGTAATAAAGATGCTGCGCGGGAGGCCATGAAAGTGGCCGGTCTGCCAATGACCAGAGGCACTGACCCCCTCACGAGCGTGGAAGAAGCCTATCAGCTGGCCGAGGAAATCGGTTACCCAGTGATTCTTAAGCCAATATCAGGCGGCGGCGGTAAATCAATGTTTGTCGCCAATAATCGCGATGAACTCACCTCGGCGCTAAATAAAGTCGATTTGACAGCCTCATCATTCTATTTTGAAAATTATATTGCTGAATCTCGCCATATTGAAGTCCAAATTATGGCTGATAACTATGGAAATATGCTGCATCTTGGTGAACGAGAATGTTCCCTGCAGCGCCGCAATCAGAAGGTACTTGAGGAAGCCCCTTCGTCTGCCTTAACCCACGAGATGAGACAGCGGGTTGGTTCACTGGCCATTCGAGCCGCCAAAAGTGTATTCTATTCGAATGTAGGCACAGTCGAGTTCCTGCTTGATCGCAAAACCGGCGAATTTTACTTCATGGAAATCAACCCGCGCATTCAGGTCGAGCATGCCATCACCGAAATGATTACAGGTGTCGATTTAGTACGTCGCCAACTTCGCATTGCCGCTGGTGAGCCGCTCAATAAGAAGCAGGAAGAAATCACCTTCACAGGTCATGCCATTGAATGCCGGATTAATGCTGAAGATCCTGAAATGAAATTTCAACCTTGTCCTGGCCAAATTGAATTTTACCATCAGCCAGGTGGTCCACGCGTTCGCGTTGACAGTGGAGTCTGCGCCGGCCAAACGGTTCAGCCTTACTATGACTCACTAATTGCCAAAGTCATTGCTCATGGCCGGACACGCGGCGACGCCATCCGCATTATGCGGCGAGCCCTAACCGAATTTAAAGTCTGCGGTGTCGCTACAACCATCCCCTTCCACCAGGAAGTATTGAAAAATCCTCACTTCTGCAGTGGCGATATCGACACCCAATTCATCTATAAACGTATGACTCGCGACGAAAAACCAAAAGCACCCCGCGAAGTCAAACAAAAACCCGTAGCCGTTTCGGCGATATAAAAAGATATAACAAAAAGGGTAGGCGCACGCGCGCCTACCCTTTGTTGTTGAAGTAACCACCCCTTACCCCTTACCACTTACCACTATCCCGTCTTTCCCCTTTCCCGTGCGTCCCTCTTCCAGCAGCGGTTGTAAATACCGTCCGGTGTAAGATTGCTCAACTGCCACGATCTGCTCGGGTGAGCCTTGGGCGACAATTGTGCCACCATTTATCCCGCCTTCAGGGCCTAAATCAATAACATAATCAGCCGTCTTGATGACATCAAGATTGTGTTCAATAACCACAACACTATCACCACCATCTACCAGACGTTGGAGAACCTCAAGCAAGCGATGAATATCAGCAGTGTGCAAACCGGTTGTCGGTTCATCTAAAATATAAAGAGTCTTGCCTGTGCTGCGGCGGGCCAATTCGGTGGCCAGCTTAACACGCTGCGCCTCACCGCCGGAAAGCGTTGTGGCAGGCTGACCAAGCTTGATGTAGCCAAGGCCGACGTCTTGCAGAGTTTTTACCTTACGGTAGAGTTTGGGGAGGTTCTGAAAAAATTCAACGGCTTCATCGACAAGCATGTCAAGGACTTGGGCAATACTCTTGCCCTTGTATCTGACTTCCAGCGTTTCGCGATTATAGCGCGCCCCCTGACAGACCTCACACGGTACATACACATCAGGCAGAAAGTGCATCTCGATTTTGATAATACCATCACCACGACAAGCTTCGCAACGCCCGCCTTTAACGTTGAAACTAAACCGGCCTGGCTTATAACCACGCATTTTGGCTTCAGGGGTCTGGCTATATACTTCACGGATATTATCAAATAGACTGGTGTATGTGGCCGGATTTGAGCGCGGCGTACGTCCAATCGGTGATTGATCAATATCGATAATTTTATCAATATGCTCTATACCGTTAATTTTAGTATGAGCACCTGGCCGGACACGGCTATTACGATAAATCCTACTTGCCAATCCCTTATAGAGAATTTCATTAACAAGCGTACTCTTTCCTGATCCTGATACCCCGGTTACCGCAGTGAATACACCGAGCGGAAACTTTACAGTCAGTTTTTTCAGATTGTTTTCCTGTGCTCCGACAACCTCTAGCCATTTGCCGTTGGGCTGGCGCCGCACTTCGGGCACCGGAATAAATTTACGGCGACTTAAATAATCACCTGTGATAGAAGCAAGGTTGGCCTTAATCTCCTCAACCGTCCCCTGTGCCACTACCTGTCCGCCATTATCACCGGCTGCCGGGCCGATGTCAATAATATGATCAGCCGCGTACATTGTATCCTCATCATGCTCGACAACAATCAATGTGTTGCCGACATCTCGAAGGTGCTTGAGCGTTTCAAGCAGACGATTATTATCGCGTTGGTGTAAACCAATGCTAGGCTCGTCCAAGATATAGAGAACGCCAACCAATCCCGAGCCAATCTGGGTCGCTAGTCTAATGCGCTGGGCCTCACCCCCGGACAGCGTACCAGCTGCCCGATCAAGCGATAGATAATCCAAGCCAACGTTAACGAGAAAACCCAGGCGGACATTGATTTCCTTCAAAATCTGTCTGGCAATCGTCTGCTCACGCTTTGTTAACGTAAGCTGTAAGAAAAACTGCTGACAGTCGGCAATGGTAAGCTTGGTCACCTCATAAATATTCTTGCCGCCTACCTTTACTGCCAGCGTCTCGGGCTTAAGACGGGCTCCCTTACAAGTCGGGCAGGGCCGAGAGGTCATATATTCCTCAATCTCTTCACGTGACCAATCAGACGACGTCTCGCGGTGACGCCTGTTTAAAAGTGGGATAACCCCTTCAAAACTGGTGTTATAAACCTTATGCTCACCATACATGTTATCATATTCAAAAGTATATTTTTCGTCTGAACCAGAACCATAGAGGATCAGCTTTTTAAATTCATCATCAAGATTCTCCCAGGTGTCATTGAGCGATACACCGTGCTTAGCAGTCACGGCTTCAAGCTGGCACATAAAATAGGAGTTGAGATTCTTACTCAGCGGCGCGATGGCGCCATCGATTAAAGCCTTGCTTGGATCTGGCACAACAAGCTTAGCGTCAAATTCCACGTTATTGCCCAAACCGGTACAATCCGGACAGGCCCCAAAGGGACTGTTGAACGAAAACATCCGGGGCGCAATCTCCGGTATACTAATTCCACAATCGACACAAGCAAAATTCTGACTGAAAACCAGTTCTTCACCGTCGATAATCGCTACCGTAAGCACGCCTCCGGCTAAGTTAAGCGCCGTTTCCAGCGAATCAGCCAGACGGCGTTCGATCCCCTCACGAATCACCAGGCGGTCAACAACAACCTCGATAGTATGTTTCTTATTTCTCTCCAACTTGATCTCGTCAAGCGCATCAACAATCTGACCGTCGACGCGCAGCCGGACATAGCCGTTTTTCTTAATGTCTTCAATAACCTTATGATGCTCACCCTTTTTACCGCGCACAACAGCGGCCAGCAGCATCAGCCGCGTTCCTTCCGGCAGGGCCATAATCTGGTCAACCATTTGATCAACAGTCTGCTGGCTAATTATTGTTCCACATTTAGGACAATGCGGTCGTCCAGCCCGAGCAAACAGCAAGCGTAAATAGTCATAGATTTCAGTAACCGTACCCACCGTCGAACGCGGATTACGGCTGGTCGTCTTTTGATCAATGGAAATGGCCGGTGATAGACCTTCTATATAATCAACATCAGGCTTGTCCATCTGCCCAAGGAACTGCCTAGCGTATGATGACAGCGACTCAACATAGCGCCGCTGCCCCTCGGCATAGATGGTATCAAAAGCTAACGAAGACTTCCCTGAACCGCTAAGTCCGGTAATTACAACAAGCTCGTCCCGCGGAATTTCTATATCAATATTTTTAAGGTTATTTTGTCTAGCACCTTTGACAATAATTTTATCTTTCATAAAATTCCTCACTTATCGTTCTTACTATTACTTTCCATTTTCCGTTTTTCGCCTTTACCCAGCTTGGTCTGCCCGATTTTGGCACGAAGTTCTACGATCATATCACGAAGATCAGCGGCACGTTCAAATTCCAAAGCTCTTGAGGCCGCACGCATCTCTTTTTCTAGTTTGGCGATCAATTCAATGATCTCATTTTTCTTCATAGTTGCCACCCGGCTAGCCGTTGTGGCAGTATATTCAGCCGGAGTCTCGGCAACCTTAGTTGTTTCAATCAGGTCTTTAACCCGCTTTTGAATGGTCGTAGGCGTAATGCCATGCTCTTTATTATAGGCCACCTGAATAGCACGGCGGCGATCAGTCTCATCAATCGCCCGACGCATCGAGCCAGTGATCACATCAGCATACATGATCACCCGTCCTTTCACATTACGGGCGGCACGACCAATTGTCTGAATCAAGGATGTATCAGAGCGCAAAAAGCCCTCCTTGTCAGCATCAAGAATCGCGATAAGCGAAACTTCTGGGATATCCAGCCCCTCGCGGAGCAGGTTAATGCCGACAAGCACGTCAAAGTCACCAGCCCGCAGACCGCGAATTAGTTCAACTCGCTCAATTGTCACAATATCGGAATGGAGATAGCGCACCCGTATCCCCATTTCTTTAAAATAATCAGTAAGATTCTCGGCCATTTTTTTTGTCAGAGTGGTAACAAGCACCCGTTCATTGATCATAGCGTGACTTTTAATCTCGCCCAACAAATCATCCATCTGCCCTTTAATCGGGCGAATTTCAATTTCGGGGTCAACCAGACCAGTTGGACGGATTACCTGCTGAACCACCCGGCTGCCTTGCTGCATTTCATAAGCACTAGGAGTTGCCGATACATAGACAATTTGGTTAATCCGCTCATCAAACTCGGGAAACGTGAGCGGCCGGTTGTCAAAGGCCGAAGGCAGACGGAAACCGTTCTCAACCAGCGACTGCTTACGGGAACGGTCACCAGCATACATGGCCCTGATTTGCGGCAGCGTAACATGTGATTCATCAACCATTATAAGAAAATCCTTGGGGAAATAATCGACCAAGGTATATGGTGATTCACCAGGCTGCCGGTTGGTCAGATGCCGGGAGTAATTCTCAATACCCGAACAATAGCCCATTTCCTGCATCATTTCCAGATCGTATTTAGTCCGCTGACCAATACGCTGGGCTTCAATCAGTTTGTTATTTGCCTTAAAAAAAGCCATCTGCTGATCAAGTTCGGCCTCAATATCACCAACAGCTCGCAGCAAATTATCACGAGAAGTAACATAGTGGGAAGCTGGATAAATAGCAATATGCTTCCGTTCAGCTAAAACCTCACCTGTTATTGTGTCGATTTCCTGAATTCGTTCAACCTCATCACCGAAAAGTTCAACCCGAACAGCCCTTTCACCATAGGCGGCAGGAAAAATTTCAATAACATCACCGCGCACCCGGAACTTGCCGCGCGTAAAGTTAATATCATTACGCTCATACTGAATCGCAATAAGCTTGCGCAAAATATCGTCGCGGTCCCGCGTCTGACCTTGCCGAAGCGACAGCACCAATCCGTGGTATTCATCCGGTGAGCCAAGGCCATAAATGCAGGAAACACTAGCAACAATAATAACATCACGCCGTTCAAACAAGGCGCTTGTTGCTGAATGGCGCAGCTTGTCAATCTCATCGTTAATAGACGCATCTTTTTCAATATAAGTATCAGTATGGGCAATATAGGCCTCTGGCTGATAGTAATCATAGTAACTGACAAAATACTCAACAGCATTGTTAGGGAAAAATTCCTTAAACTCACTAGCCAGCTGTGCAGCCAGTGTCTTATTGTGCGCAATTACCAAAGTTGGTTTTTGAACTTCTTCAATAACCTTGGCCATTGTGAACGTCTTGCCGGTACCGGTAGCGCCCAATAATACCTGCGCTCTCTCCCCGGCTCGAATGCCTTCAACAAGTTTGGTAATAGCCTGCGGCTGATCACCGGTAGGAGAAAAAGGCGCCTCAACCTTAAACGGTGTGCCGCCTTCTATATATGCAGTATTTAGCTTAGGAACTATACTCATATCATCACCTGTGTCAATAATATTGGATACATATTATCCATTAATAATAATAACATATCTTTTGGACGAATGCACTACTTATTCCGCCGTTTCTGAAACCATTCTAAAAACGCAATCTTTTCAGTAGCCATGACAGCATAATATTGTTCATGACCTTCAGGCACTAAAATAATGCCCAACCGCCGCTCATTTTTAAAGAATTTCATTGTCTTTACCTTTTCACGGCCTTGCCGGTTATATACAATGTCAAAAGCGGGCGGAGCATAAGCTATGGCACCCGCCAAATCTGAACCACAGTTAATTGGAATCCCAGCCAGTGAATAGATAATATCGCCAGGCTGAAGTCCCAATTTACGCGCCGGAGTATCAGTAACAGTATCAAGTACCATCACACCTTTTTCCGGCGGCACAAAGAGCGGCGCCCCTTCGGTTTCCTCTTTATTATCAAGCTGAATCAAAAGCTCATGCCCAAGAGGACACACAAGTGCAGCTATGATCTGCAGCCATTGATATTTCGCCGACAGCACGGCCAGCGCTAACAAAATAATACTATATATACCCAAATGCAGCGCTGATCGCAACCTGCGCTTATACGGCAGGCTTGTGACCGCCATATCGGTATAGCCCAGTGCGGCCACAACCGGCATCATAGCATAAATCCAATGTTGTCCTTCAGGTGGTTCCATCCCAATCGGGATGAGCGGCCACCAATCGGCCATTTTAACAGAATTAGCCAAGCTTTCGCCCCCCGGCGAGGCTGCAGCGACAAGCAGAACCAGCGGCAACGGCCAAAAGTTCTGCAAACTGAACGCACCAACAAGCCGCCCATCATCACGTTTTATAAACAGCGGCATGGCACTGTAGCGACTACTAAGTGCAATCAAGAGACTCTCAGTAACATGGAGAATAGCCACCAAAGCCAACACCTGTGGTACATTAACAACAGGCCAGCCAAACACCACACTTGATAAAGCCACTAATCCCCCGGCATAAGCAAAACACAGAAACCGCGTATTAATCATCATAATCAGCAGAGCCAGCGGCCAGATGTAGTTAAAGCCCAGTTGATTGAGAGTAACGCCGACAAAGGTCAACATCATACTTGCGACTACCCCGCCGATACTGCCATAAAAAGCGGCCAGCAAAAGCTGCTGCCGGAGTGAATAGATCGCTGTTCCGAACATGCGCGTCTGGCTGCGCTTGGTTTGCCAGTACTGAACACCAAGAAATGCGACAATGATCCAAAATACCGGCTCAAAAAACACCGCTATCGTCTGTCTTAACACTAACTGCAATACCTGTTCCCAAGGAAACATCACTTCACCTCTTGTATGCCAAAATGCGGCTAGCCAAAAAGCCTGCCGCATTGGTATTGTTTACTTAATTTTACTTTTTATTATTTCAGTTGCCTTTTCAAGCTGTGTATCTTTACCGCTTTTCCTGTCAGCAAGTTCGACTATTACATCAGGCTCGATGCCTACGCCGTTAATCGAACGTTCATCAGGAGTAAGATATTTGGCAATCGTCAGCTTAATAGCATCCTTTCCAATCGGCATGAGGGTTTGAACCGACCCCTTGCCATATGTCTTGGTACCAACAAGTGTTCCGGCACCGGTATCCTGTACTGCACCGGCAACAATTTCCGACGCACTGGCACTGCCGCCATTCACAAGGATAACAAGGGGATATTTTACTGCTTCCAAACTCGAATAATGAATTTCTGGTTCGCCGCCTCTAGGAACAACTGAAACAACCGGGCCTTTGGGAACAATCTGGTCGGCTACTTTAACACTTTCATTTAAAAGTCCGCCCGGGTTATCCCGCAAATCTAACACAAGACCCTTCATGCCCGCCTTTTCAAGTTCCTGATATTGACGGATAAAATCGTTGGCTGTATTTTCATTGAACATAGACAGGCGAATGTAGCCAACCTGATCAGGCAGCATTTTTCCTGCTACTGTTTTTATCTGAATGTTAGAACGCGTAAGTACATAGTCGCGAGGAGCCTCATTGCCCCGGCCAATTAACAATGTAACTTGCGAACCCTCTGGGCCGCGAATCTTACTCACGGCTTCGTCAAGCAGCATATCCTTGGTGTCTTTGCCATCAATCTTGATAATATGGTCACCGCTTTTAATCCCAGATTTTTCACCCGGCGTACCCTCGATCGGGGAAACAACGGTTAGCAGCTTATCTTTGATACCGACAACAATTCCTACACCGCCAAAGGAGCCTTCAGTCTCTATCATAAACTCTTTAAACATTTTTTCATCTAAATACACTGAATGCGGATCATTTAGCGACGCAACCATCCCTTTGATCGCACCTGTCATCAGCGTATCCATCGGCACAGCTTCCACATAGCGGGCTTTGACAACATGCAGCGCCTGGAAAAACTTCATTGTGCTGGCAAAGTCTGACGAATTAACCCGCAAAAGCGTGAAAATCCCGCCCACTGTTGCCATAAAAGTAAAAACCACCAACAAGGTAGCTCCTACGATAAGCTTACGTTTGCTCAAAACATACACCTCAATTCAAAATTCGAGGCCCCCGGCCAATCTAGCTACTCACCCTATTACACATATCACTAACTATATGTAGATATTCCCTGAAATATTCTTGACCCTATAGATACCCCATTGGATCAACCGGAGACCCATTCTGGCGAACCTCAAAGTGAAGATGCGGACCGGTTGAATACCCTGTAGATCCTACTCGCGCAATGGCCTGCCCCTTCCGAATCTGTTGTCCTTCTCCAACAAGCAATTCGGAATTATGAGCATATAGGGTGGAAATCCCATTGCCATGATCAATAATGACCGCATTGCCATAGCCACCCATCCAAGCAGAATAAATAACAACACCATTATCAGCGGCAGCAACTGTATCGCCATAATCAGCGCCGATATCCATCCCGCTGTGATAACGCTGGGTTCCGAAAATCGGATGCGTCCGCCACCCGTATTCCGAAGTAATGGGCCCTGATGCCGGCCAAATCATGGCTCCGCTACCCTGGATCGAGCCACCACTCCGGTCTTTACTGCGAATCATCTGCTCAATTTGGCGGGAGGTTTCTTGTAGTTCCTGATAAGCGCGTTCTGCTACATCACGATCACTTACGGCTTGATCTAAGACTTTTTCACGATCGCGCTTCCGCATCTCGACAATTTTTTTATTCGCGGCAGCGGCCTGTTTAAGCTCAAGAATGGATTTGCGGTCGCGTTCCAGCGCAGCCCGCTTATCAATAATCAGCTCCCGTTCGGCTTTGACCTGGGCAATGAGCGTGGTATCCTGCTTAATAACCCGTTTTAACAATTCCATCCTTGTTGTAAAATCGCCAAAATCACGAGCGCCAAACAGCACATCCAGATAATTCACCTGACCGTTTTCATAAATATCGCGCAGCCGTTTATTAAGGATTTTACTGCGCTTGACCAAATCTTTCTCGGCCTTTTCCAGGATAATTGTATTCATTTCAATCTGCTGTTCGGTATTGTCCAACTGATTCTGAATGACTTTATATTCATTTTGGGCCGAGTCCAGTTCAGTCTGAATCTTTCGCAGCTGTCCTGCCACACTGTCCACCTGCTGCTGTGCCTGCGCCGCCTGATTCTGTTGAACCTGCATCTGCTGCTGAATATTATTCAAGCGGTCTTCTAATTCACTGGCCAGAACCGGGCCAACGGCCGTAACTGTTAGAACAGCCGATAGAGCGAGCGCCATCATCTGCTTTTTTCCGTACATAAAACCCCTCCTTGAGACATTCGGGCATCTATACTTTCATGAACTTTCGCAATGATATTGAACTGCCCAATGCACCGATGACTGCGCCGATCACCAAAAGCACAATTCCGATGTTGGTTATAAACGGATATTGCGGAATGATCGGCAGAAAGGCCAGCGACTGATAAACTTCACGCGTCAACCCACCATAAATCTGCCCAATCAGCAGAACGGCAATAATAGCACCGCCAATCCCCAGCATCATACCCTCAATAAGAAATGGCCAGCGAATGAACCAGTCTGTGGCCCCGACATATTTCATAATAGCAATCTCGCGCCGACGGGCGAAAACAGTAATCCTGATAGTGTTAACAATGATAAACAAAGCCGCCAGAGCCAAAAAGAGAATCAACACCAACCCAAATATCCGCATCATTTTAGTGAGCGTAAATAAATTTTCCACCACTTCCTGACCGAACTTGGCGTTTTCAACACCCTTTAGTTCGGCAACAGCCTCAGCGACCGGTTTAACGCGATCAGGCCTGTCCACCTTAACTTCAAAGGCATTAGGAAGCGGGTTAGTATCACCTAACGCAGTTAACAGCCCCTGCTGCTCGCCCAGCCTGTCCTTAAAGCGTGACATGGCTTCATCCTTGTCTACAAACAATACTTGCGTGACACCAGGCAGCTTTGTGATGCGCGTCCCCACTTCACGGACTTCACGATCACTTAAACTATCCTGCAGGTAGACCGAAATCTCAACCTGTGATTCTAAAGTAGAGGCCATATTGTTAAGATTGAGAACCATCACCAAAAAGATCCCCAGGATGAGCAGCGATAGAGCCACAGTACTTACTGACGCAAAACTCATCAGGCTATTGCGTTTTAAGGAAACAACAGCCTCACGGATAAAATATTCAAAGGTTCTAATCTTCATAGCCGTATACCCCTTTCACCTGATCGCGGACAATACGGCTCTGCTCAATAGCGATAACCCGCCGGCGCATCATATCAACAACCGTTTTGTCATGGGTTGCCATGACAATCGTTGTACCGTCTTTATTAATTTTTTCAAAAATCTTCATAATCTCCCAGGAAGTGTCCGGATCAAGGTTGCCGGTTGGCTCGTCCGCAATAACAATAAGCGGATTATTAACAATCGCCCGGGCAATCGCCACCCGCTGCTGCTCGCCACCTGATAGTTCAGCAGGAAAACAGCGGGCCTTGCAGCGCAGTCCAACTAATTCAAGCACATGATTAACCCTTTTTTGCATTTCCCGGCGGGATGCCTCAATCACCTGCATCGCAAAGGCAACGTTTTCGGTAACCGTCTTGTTGGGCAGCAAACGATAATCCTGAAAAATAATGCCCAAACTGCGCCGGAAATATGGCACCTCTGACGGGGAAAGGGCGCCTACATTGCGTCCATTGACAATCAGCTGCCCGCTGGTCGGCAATTCCTCACGGGTAATAAGCTTTATAAAAGTTGACTTGCCGGCACCACTCGGTCCGACAGCAAAAATAAATTCGCCTTTATCAATATCGACATTGATATCAGAGAGGGCGACTGAACCATTATCATAAACTTTCGAAATATTATTCATATGAATCATGCAGTAATCCTCCCTTTGCTGGCTGCAGCAAACACTATAATAGCTAAATTTTTTTAACCCATCGACAGAGAGCCGAAGGAAGAATCTTTTAAGGACAATCTAATAGTTAATTTGACATTTTTCATAAAACTCCTGTCTAATTGATAAAAATGTTCAATGTAAATGTCGCATCACCAGCGTAAAATCAGAGTAAAATCTCCGCAATATACAATGTAGCAATTCCAAGCACAAGCAGCAGGCCGACATACCACCATAGCATTGTCAAACGTTGGCCAAGCGTAAGATCATAATACACCTCATTCCCATAATCGCCGCGCCACAGCCGCAGCAGTGAAACGAAAAAGATGAACAGAATAAACAAATTGTGAGTTGAAACAAAGAGCAGGCCGATGGCAATTGTCCCCCCCCACCACATATGCGGTGAAATGGCTCCGGCAATCTTTCCGCCATCAAGCGGATCACAGGGAATGAGATTGAATAGATTGAGCAGACAAGCCGTATACGCCAACACCAGCATGAGTATGCTGTCAGTCCACAAGTAAGCGGTCAAACAGACCAATGCACTCAATGTACCAACTGCCGGTCCGCCAATAGCGATATTAGCTTCCATTCTGGCATTCACAGGTACATCTTTTAAAGCCAGAGCCGCGCCGATAAAAGGCACGAAGATAGGACCCTGTGTCTTGACGCCAACAGCACGCGACGCAATGAGATGCCCTAATTCATGCGCCAGCAGCAGCAGCACAAACCCAAGGGCAAATTTAAAGCCGAAAGCAGCAGCATATACGGCCAGCGATACAAGCATGGATAGGGCAATCGCACCTGCCGGACCAAAATTAACAAGCGCAACCAACCCCATAAATGCCAATACCGCCCGCCGGACGATTTTACTCCCCACCGTTATGACCCTATGCATGGTAGTAACCACCACTTTCTACTTTCAATAAAAAACAACTCTCTACATGCATATGCATGCGAGAGTTGTTTTAATAATCATTTAGCGTTTGCGGCTGATTACCCGTTTAGCAGCCTGCACAATATCAGCTGTTGTTAGATGATATTTTTCCAGCAGCGCATCAGGAGTACCCGATTCACCGAAAGTATCGAGAACACCGACTCGCTCCATTGGCACTGGGCTGTTTTCGACAAGGACCTCGGCAACAGCACTGCCCAATCCGCCGATAATGCTGTGTTCCTCACAAGTGACAATCGCTCCGGTATCCTCGGCAGCTTTAATGATGGCTGCTTTATCAATCGGTTTGATTGTATGAATATTTAGCACACGCGCACTGAACCCGGCAGCAATTAGCTCTTCAGCAGCATGGCGAGCCGGAGCCACCATAATCCCGGTAGCCATAATTGTCACATCAGAGCCGTCAGCCAGTTCTACCGCTTTACCAATTTCAAATTCATAGCCTTCGCCAAAAACGTCAGGCACTGACATCCGGCCAAGCCGTAAATAGACCGGCCCATTATAGTTGGCCGCCCAGGCCACAGCCTGCCGTGTTTCTGCAGAGTCAGCCGGTACAACAACCGTCATATTCGGAATACTGCGCATCAAAGAGATATCCTCAATCGCCTGGTGCGAAGCACCATCCTCACCGACCGTCAGGCCGGCATGAGTCGCAGCAACAGTTACATTCAATTTTGGATAACATATGGAATTACGAACTTGTTCAAAAGCCCGCCCTGCGGCAAACATGGCAAAAGTTGATACAAACGGTATTTTGCCTGCGGCCGCAAGCCCTGCTGCTATACCCATCAAGTTTTGTTCAGCAATACCAACATTAAAATGCCTATCCGGAAAGGCCTTGGCAAAAACACTGGTCTTGGTCGATTTCGACAAATCAGCATCTAACACAACAATATCTTTATTTTCCAGCCCCATCTCACGGAGCGCTTCACCATATGCTTCACGTGTTGCTTTACCCATTACAAACACCCGCCTCCTTAATCTTCAAGCTCTCCAAGAAATAGTACGCATTCCTCGCTGCTCGGCGCTTTGCCATGCCAGTCAGCGACATTTTCCATTTTGCAGACACCCTTACCCTTGATGGTGTGCGCCACAATCATGGTCGGCTTACCCTTGATGGTTTTAGCTGTCTGAATGGCATCATAAATGGCGCCAATATCATGACCGTCAATTTCAATAACATGCCAGCCAAACGCCGCCCACTTTTCCGGGATCGGCAGCGGCGACATGACTTCCGCAATTGGACCGTCAATCTGGAGTCCATTAAAATCAACAAACGCAGTCAGGTTGTCCAACTTGTAGTGAGCGGCAAACATAGCGGCTTCCCAAACCATGCCTTCCTCAAGCTCACCATCACCAAGCAGTGCAAATACGCGATAATCCCGCGTATCAAGACGAGCGGCCAATGCCATACCGGAAGCAGCACTGAGACCTTGCCCCAGAGAACCTGTTGACATATCAATACCAGGCAGCGATTTCATGCTGGGGTGACCCTGTAGACGACTGTCAATTTTGCGCAGCGTCATCAGTTCACTTTGCGGAAAGAAGCCGCGTTCAGCCAGCGTCGCATATAAGACAGGGGCCGCATGACCTTTGGACAGCACAAAACGATCTCGATCAACATCATAAGGTTTGCTAGGGTCAACCTTCATTTCAGCAAAATACAGTACAGTTACAATATCGGCCGCCGACAATGAGCCGCCTGGATGTCCGGATTTAGCCTCTGTGACCGCGGATACGATATTGCGCCTAACAGCTTTGGCCCGATGTTCGAGCTCAGCTATTTTTTCAGCAGTTAGCTTTTCAGCCATATAGATCAATCCTCCTAATACTATTTCAACTGGGTAAAACCTTCTCCCAGCACTTCGTGGGCATCAGTGACAATAACAAACGCCTTGGGGTCATTCTGATGAATAACATCCTTGAGCCGGGTAAATTCACCGGTCTCAACAACACAGAGCAGCATGTCGCGTTCCTGACCCGTATAGCCGCCCTTCCCCTGAAACAGTGTAACACCCCGGTCTAATTCCTTGATGATGGCTTTGGAAATATCATCAGGCTGACCCGTCATAATCCAAAACGCCTTAGCCACATTAGGGCCTTCCTGCACAAGGTCAACAATCTTAGATGTTACATACAGCGAAATCAAAGCGTATAAGGCCAGCTCAGCACTTTTAAAGGCAAGTCCGGCAAAAGCAATTACAAAAAAATCCGTCAGCAGCAGCGCCTGTCCAACACTAATACCATACACTTTATTAATGATTGCGGCCGCCAAGGCCGTTCCAGCAGTATTTCCCTTAAACCGGAAGACGAGACCTGCGCCAATGCCCGCCAACACTCCGCCATACAAAGAACTCAACAGGAAATCATTTGTAAGCACCGGTGTATAAGGCGCAGTGACATCAATGGCAATCGATAAGGCGGCAGCGCCAAACAAGGTATGAATCCCATAGCGCGCCCCCAGAATCTTTATGCCGATAATAAACAATGGGATATTAAACAACAGCATGATCACGCCGACCGGCCAATTGAACAAATAATAAAGCACGGTAGCTAGACCGCTCACACCGCCAGCAGCAATCTTATTCGGAATTAAAAACATATTGAGGGCAATTGCTTCGAGAACAACGCCCAATAGTACCCCTGAATAGTTGCGAACCCATTGTTTCAGGGCCCTCACCTCCGGGTTTTATTGATTAGCTCAAGGGCAAGTTCAGCATTTAAACAGGCTTTTTGCCGCAAGGAGTTAATTTTCTCCTCACGAGCCAGATTAGGACGGTTTATTTCAGGCCACATGGTCTTAACCTTATTCATCAAAGGCTCAGTCTGAATGCTTTTGAGCGTTCCGACATGCCGCTCTCCAATGGTTTCTAGAAAGCGATCAATCTTGGGGTCATAGGATAGCCCAATCATCGGCACATGCATAACTGAAGCAAAAATTAGCGCATGCAGACGAACACTAATCAACATATCAAAATTACCGATAAGCGACAGAAGCTCGCTTGTCGTGTATTTACTGGTGAGCACCGTCGCCGGCAACTTGGAACGACTGGCAATCTTTTTGGCAACAGTCAAATCCTCCGGCCATTGCATAGGCAAATAGACAATCCTAGCCCCATACTCGGTTATAACCTGATCAGCCACTTGACCCAGCACATATTTATAATGACTCCAATCTTTCCATTCGCGGACCGAAATACCGATGAGCGGCGCACCGCCCCCGACATCATGATTGCGCAAAATACTGCGCCCGATTTGTTTATCAACAGGATGCATGGCAACAACCGGGTCAGCGGTCACATGAACAGGCGGTTTAGTCACAGCGAGCCGCTTCAACTCATCGCGTGACCCCTCATCCCGAACGGTAATCAAATCAACCATATTGCCGATATAACGCATGGCCCCCCGGGCCAGAGAGCCGCGAACCGGCCCAATTCCCTGGGCATATAGCATAACTGGTTTGCCCAGTTTCTTGGCGAGCATCATAATACTCAAATAGTAATACAAGCTGCGATCACTGGTCACATCCTGCAGCAGACTGCCGCCGCCGCTGATAAGCAAATCAGTCTTGGCCAGCGCCCGGACGATTTCAGGATAGTTAAGCCGATAGACGGATTTAACACCGTGCCGGGCACTCGTATCGGCCGGATTACCGGAAATTACTGTGATTTTCATATTCGGATCAAGATCAGTCAGGACCTCAATCATGGCCGTAAGCATGGCCTCATCGCCAGCATTAGCAAAGCCATAATACCCTGATATAACGATATCACTCATTGTCGGCAGTTCTCCTTCCTAAGAGGAACGACAGATAATGAAGGATCTGAACCCCGATTACAGCAATAATTCCAACCGCAATACCAGCAGCCATTCCGTCAAGACCGCGAATAAACGACATGTAAATCGGCGTGCGGATATGAGCAAAGGTTTCCACAAGCGACCCTTGGCCAATTGTCGCAATAACAACTAAGATATAGTGGAGCGAGCGAGGCCATTGGCGGTAGAGTGCCATAATCATCAAAAAGAAGGCCGGATGCCCGATCATAAACTCTTTTGAGCGCGGCCGGGCATACATCAGACGCTCTAGCCAAGCCCGTAGTTTAAGTTCAATACCAGGTACAGGAACACCGGAAGTATGGCCGGAACGGCCGATAAATATCCAGGCGCCAATGGCGGCGACTGCCACGGCTAACAGCGTCTTGACATAAATAGGATAATCAAGCACGCTGGTTAATTGCTGCCAAAGACTCTTGGGACTGTCTGTGTTATTTGTATCAAACAAATTATAACGCGCCAGATAAACAAAAGTAATCAAAAGAAGCGGAGCGACAAACGTCAACTTAACACCGCGGAAAATCTCCATTTCCAGCATGAACCGAACATCGCCTAACAGCGCGCCGATATAAAAGCCGCCAACAAGCGAAAGCAGGACAGTAACGATAAGCCCTTTGCCGCCGTCAATAATGATTCGCAATAAACTTGCTCCCCGACTAGGCGGAGTTTTACGCCATTTATCAATTTGATAAGTCATGGCCAAAACCGGGAAAATGATCGCACTGGCCAAGGCAGCTGCCTGCCGCACCAATGTGCCTGCTCCCTTAAGCACCGGAAAAATTAAAATCGCGGCAATGATCATCAGCAATATGTATTGATAGCGCTCCGGGAAGGGGCAAACCAAGGTTAAAAACAGCACTCCGGCTGCGGTCGCGCCAAGGATCATGAGCGACACTAAGATTTGATTTGGGAAAATCGGAGCAAAGGTTCCGGCCCGGCCGATGGTAAAATCCTTATCAAGCATGGAAGCCTTAACTTTGGCCACATACGCTAAATTTGTTTCAAGCAATGTCTGGCCTGGTTCGGGTTTATCGTATTTCCGCAATAAATTAACACGAATATTTCGTTCCTGATCGGTAACTGCCCAGCGCTGAACAGCCTCCTCCACCTTGAGTTTGATCTGTTCGTCTTTGGGAATCACATAGACACGGGCGGCCTGATAGTTTAGAGCCGTAGCCAAGGGCAGGAGTCCTTCCTGCTTTAAAAACTGCAGCTGCAGAGGATGCTCAATCATATGCAAAGTTAACTTACGGGCCTTTAGCTGCTCAGCTACCAGCGGTAATTGATCAGGATAACCCAATACTTCATCACCAACAAACATAATGGCCGACAGGTTGCTTGCGGCATCAAGCCGTTCAAACACAGCCTCGACATCTTCGGCGCGCACCTTGGTATAATTTGTCGGACGTGCCACAACATAGAAGCCTTGATCGGCGGCTTCCTTCATTTCGTCAGTTGGTAAGCCCAAGTTCCATTTCAGCAATTTTTCATAGTTAGCTTTAACTGCCAGAACCGGTTGCTCGGTACCGGTGACCACCCGTACCCTCTCTGGGCTTAGGCGCCGGACTAAATCACTGTGAACCTCAGCAAAAGTCTGGGGGTTTTGCCCGACAACATAAACATCCTCGGCCGCAACTTCACCACGCTCAACAAGCGCACGCCAAGTGGCATCAGACAACGCTCCTGTCCGGTATTGCTGCAATAGTTGGGCCCCAGATACTGCCGAAACCTTACCACTTTTATCAAGCTTCTCCAGCGTCGTCTCATAAACAGCAAGCGAGGTAATGCCTGCTGCCTTAAATTGCTGCATTAATGGCTTAACGGGGACACCCTCGACTTGCGCCAATTCCACGATATCCTCGTAATCCATTACCATCTCAACAACTGAATTGTTCTGTTCAGCCGTATGGCGCTGCCAGCCTGCAGCCAAAGCGGCCATCAATCCTAGAATAATGAGTAAAATCAGCACCCGGTTATATTTAAAGTCTTTCAACAATCTCTCCACCTTATACTATATCAAATAACAAGTCCACCACAAGGGGCTGCAATACAGCCGGGCCATGAAAGCTGAGCAGGCCTAATTAGTATATACCAGTCTGGAAATATTAAACATTAAGCCCTAATCCGCATACGCAAATTTAAGTTATTCTGCCAAACCATGTAATTATCCTGCCAAGTATTATCCACACACAAAAAAATCCCTAAAATAAAGAAGGCTACACGCTGCTTCGATGCAATGAAAACTGACGACGCTCTAAGGTGTCAGTGCATTGAAGCGGAGCGACGTGGCGATCTCCAGTTTTAGGGACCAACGGCCGCCTTATTTGGGCCGATTATCGGCATGAATCACGATTTTTCCCTTCTCAGTAACAATATCACGGACAGCAACATTGAAGGGAAGCTTATTGTTCTCAACAAGCGGAATTTCGGTAATTGCCGCACCACCAATACTGCCAACCGGCGAATTGTTGAGCATAAAACGTTCTGTGACAAATTTGATTTTTTGACTGTCAACAACGACTTTTCCTTCGATCGTCACTCCAACTGTAGCGAAACCACCAAAAGATAACGCACTTGTTGCCTGGATCTTATCAGGGGTAATCGTCACAACCGCGTTTTTCATACCCTTGACCGACTGGTTGATATAGCGCGCCAGTTCAGCCTCGGCAATTGTAGCCGTAACATCAATCTGGCCTACCGATTCCATGACAACAAGCCGTTTACTCAATAAGGTGCTCATATCAAGCTGAACATCGGCTAACGTTGCCGTAAACTCGCTAAACGTGATTTTACCGGCCCGGGCGTTGGTAGCCGATAGCGCAATCTGATCAAAACTACCGCCCAGCATCGAAAGAGCCGGGCGCTTATGAACCTTGGCACTCACACTGTCACTGCCGGTCTGACTGACCATCCCTTGGGCGACAATATTGGAAATAACGGCCGGCACAGCAATCTCTACTGCCGCCACCAGCACCAGAATAAAAACCACCAGATATATCAACCGCTTAGGCATTAAATACGCCTCCTCGGACTAGCCGCCGTTTTTTAAGTAAGCTTCAATGAACAGATCAATCTCGCCATCCATTACAGCCTGGACATTCCCGGTTTCCGCATGGGTACGATGGTCTTTAACCATATTGTAAGGATGGAACACATACGAACGGATCTGACTGCCCCACTCAATCGCATGATATTCGCCGCCAATTTCATTAAGAACATCGGCCTGCTTTTTTCGCTCAAGCTCAAACAATTTAGTCCGCAATACCCGCATACAGTACTCCCGGTTTTGAATCTGGGAGCGTTCGCTTTGACACTGCACGACAATCCCTGTCGGCATATGTGTCATCCGCACCGCCGAATCGGTCTTATTAATATGTTGACCGCCTGCCCCGCTGGCGCGGTAGGTATCCACCTTAACATCAACCATATTAATATTGACTTCAACACTATCATCGATTTCCGGCATGACATCCACAGCGGCAAACGAGGTATGCCGCCGGGCGTTCGAATCAAACGGTGAAATACGCACAAGGCGATGCACGCCTTTCTCGGCTTTGAGGTAACCATAGGCATTATGCCCCACAACCCTGATTGTCGCACTTTTAACCCCGGCTTCATCACCAGCTAAGAAGTCCATTGTTTCTAATTTGCAATTGTGCTTCTCGGCCCAGCGCACGTACATCCTGAGCAGCATCTGGCACCAGTCCTGGGCTTCGGTGCCGCCCGCCCCGGCGTGCAGCGTTAGAATCGCCGGATTGGCATCATACTCACCTGACAACATTAAGCTAAGCTCAAACTGCTCAATCTCACGGTGAATTCCATCAAGTGACGCCTTGACCTCGGGATAAACACTTTCATCATCTTCGTCCATGCCCATCTCACACAAGAGCGTCATATCCTCGTACTGCGTACTGATACGCTGATATTGCTCAAGACTATCTTTGAGCGCCGTAACCTCCTGGGAAATCTTCTGGGCCTCATTCGGATCATCCCAGAACCCCGGCGCTGCCATCTGATTTTCTAAATCAGCAATTTTCTCCTGTTTGACAGCTAAGTCAAAGAGAAACCCTGATTTCTTGTAATTTTTGCTCCAGTCTCACAATCTCCGGCTTTATATCTTCTAATAGCAAACTAATCCCCCCAAAAAACTTTTAAAAGTAATAAGTCTCCCTACTTGCCCTGGCCGCAGCACTTCTTATATTTTTTGCCTGAACCGCAGGGGCATGAATCATTACGGCCGGTGTGATCCTTATTTACGATAGGTTGATGCGCCTTTTGCTCAGCCTCTTCCTCACCGTGACTGGCCTGAGCCTGCTGCAGGCGGTCTTCGGGCTGACTGACAATATTGACCCGGTAGATATATTTAACAATATCCTCCTGGATATTCCCAATCATCTGCTGAAACATATCGTAAGCTTCAATCTTATATTCAATCAGCGGATCGCGCTGACCATAGGCGCGCAGGCCAATACCCTCACGCAGCATATCCATTGAATCAAGATGCTCCATCCACTTAGCATCAACAACCTTGAGCATAACGACTTTTTCCAGTTCGCGCATATTGTCGGCCCCGAAAAGCTGCTCCCTGCCATTATAAGCTTCTTCAGCCGCCGCCATCAGCGCTTCCCGCAATTCGTCGCGGCTAAGTTTCTCAAGCTCAGCCTTGTTCAGTTTGCCCTCTGGGGCAAAGAAATCCTCGCAGTACTCAATCAGACCGTCATAATCCCACTCTTCAGGGAAGAGTTTTTCATCCGCATAGAGTTCCATGACACGGTCAATGACCTTCTCAATCATATCGAAAATATTTTTCCGCATATTTTCGCCCATGAGAATCTGCCGGCGTTGGCTATAGATAACCTCACGCTGCTGATTCATGACATCGTCATATTCCAAAACATGTTTCCGAATATCAAAATTGCGGGCCTCAACCTTCTTCTGGGCCTGCTCAATTGATCGAGTAACAAGTTTGTGTTCAATCGGCTCGTCTTCATCCATACCCAGCTTATCCATGATGCTGGCAATATTATCAGAGCCAAAGAGCCGCATCAAATCATCCTCAAGCGACAGATAGAACCGGGTTGAACCAGGGTCACCCTGACGACCGCTACGACCGCGCAGCTGATTGTCGATCCGGCGGCTTTCATGCCGCTCTGTGCCAATGATATGAAGCCCGCCAAGCTCAGCAACACCTTCGCCGAGCACAATGTCAGTACCACGGCCTGCCATATTAGTAGCAATAGTGACGGCCCCCGGTTGACCGGCCCCAGCCACAATCTCGGCTTCCATTTCATGAAACTTAGCGTTCAGTACATTATGCGGTACACCTTTGCGTTTCAGCGCCGCACTCAATTCCTCGGACTGCACAATGGACGTTGTGCCGACCAAAAGCGGCTGGCCCTTGGCATGACGATCGGCAATATCTTGAACAACAGCTTTGTATTTTGCTTTCTTGGTCTTTAAAATGACATCAGGATAATCATGGCGCTGCATTCCTCGGTTGGTCGGAATCACAAGGACGTCAAGCCGGTAAATCTTGCGGAATTCCTGTTCCTCGGTCTTGGCCGTACCAGTCATGCCGGCTAATTTAGAATACATCCGGAAGTAGTTCTGGAAGGTAATCGAGGCCAGCGTCTGGCTTTCACGCTCAATTTTCACGCCTTCCTTAGCTTCAATAGCCTGATGCAGACCATCCGAATACCGGCGACCAAACATCAAACGGCCGGTAAATTCATCAACAATAACGACTTCGCCCTCTTTAACAACATAATCGCGGTCACGATGCATCAAACCCTTAGCTTTCAAGGCCTGGGTAAAATGATGCGACAGCTCAATATTTTCACTTTCATAAAGGTTCTTAACTCCTAGTGCCTGTTCAGCCTTGGCAATACCCTTCTCAGTCGGCGCAACTGTCCGGAGTTTTTCATCAAGCGTATAGTCTTCGCCCTCTTTAAACTTAACAACAACTTTAGCCAAAACATAATACAAATCTGTCGACTTCTCACCCGGGCCCGAAATAATCAGCGGTGTACGGGCTTCATCAACTAAGATACTGTCAACTTCATCGACGATTGCATAGTTAAGATCACGCTGCACCATTTGGTCAGCATAGATCACCATGTTATCGCGCAAATAGTCAAACCCGAATTCATTATTAGTCCCGTAGGTCACATCCGCGCTATAGGCCATTTTACGTTCACCAAAATCCAGCCCGTGCACAATGAGTCCGACGGACAAACCTAAAAAGCGGTATAACTTGCCCATCCATTCACTATCGCGGCGGGCCAGATAATCATTGACTGTGACAACGTGAACGCCCTTGCCTGTCAAGGCATTCAAATAAACCGGCAAAGTTGCGACAAGCGTCTTACCTTCACCAGTCCGCATCTCAGCGATATTTCCCTCATGCAGCGTAATACCGCCCAGCATCTGAACATCAAAATGACGCATCCCCAAAACCCGGCGTGAAGCCTCTCGCACAACCGCGAAAGCCTCCGGCAAAATGTCATCAATCGTTGCGCCTTTCTCTAAACGCAGCTTAAAATCTCTAGTTTTGGCAGTCAACGATGAATCACTCATCTTCAGCATTTCCGGTTCGAAAGCATTGATTTGCTCAACATATTTTGTCATGCGTTTTATTTCTTTTTCATTATCATCGCCAAAAAGTTTTTTGAAAAAATTTAACAACAAACATCAGCTCCCCTTGCTGTTGGCACTATTATCCTATAATAAGCCTATCTTAAAATTTTATCATGAGTCGCCCATGAAGTCAAAGATTACCACTCGCGAAACCAGCATGACTATCATAGCTTTTAGTATATCCAAATCAACGAATGTCTTCCCTCCAAATTGGCAATACTTGTATTGATAATATTTATCTGGAGGAGAATTTATGCAACTCAACATGCTTGATCTTGTCGGACAGTTAGCCGACATGAAAGAAATCGACTGCAAAAATACCATGGCTATCGCCGTGCTGATTGAACTGCTCATTGATAAAGGCTATTTTACCCGCCAGGAATTTACCAAAAAAGCCAGTCAACTAGAAAATGATACCCTGGCCGAAATTCTCCTGATGCGAAAATTAAGGCGCTAGGGACAAAAGCTAAGCCGGAACCTGATAAAAGGCTCCGGCTTAGTTTATTTATGTACCTATTAAAATTCTGGTTCAATCAAACCATAGTTGCCGTCTTTGCGACGATAAACAACATTGACTTCTTCGGTTTCCGCGTTGCTGAAAACATAAAAGTCATGATTGATCAGGTTCATTTGCATAACAGCTTCCTGAACATCCATCGGTTTGACAGCAAACCGTTTGGTTTTCACAATGATAAAGTCTTCACTGTCTGCCACTTGTACATTGGCACTTGGAACTTCCCCTTTAAGAAAGCCGCTGCGCAATTTGCGGGCCAGTTTAGTTTTATATTTTTCAATCTGTCTTTCAAGCTTCTCAATGACCAGATCAATTGAAGTATACATATCGGTCGTCGATTCTTCGCCTCTTAGCAATATGCCATTAACCGGTACAGTGACCTCGACAATGTGATTGCCTTTCTCAACGGTGAGGAGAACGGTAATTTCACCAAGTGCGCCAAAGTATTTTGTTACTTTACCAACACGCTTTTCAACATACTCTCGTAACGCTGGTGTAATGTCAATGTTTTTACCTCTAACTGTTATAGCCATAACTGCACATCCCCCTTCAGTTGTTCTATTACTATTATTCTCCATAAACAAAAAAATTCCTGTACAAATTACAATGTTTCCTTTAATTTTCAAAAAAAGATACACTTTTCGAAATAAAGTCACGGAAACTTACCATTAACTGTAAACATGAAATTAAAAAACCCGGTCAGTGACCGGGTTTATTTTCAGCATAAATTATGCTTTAGTTACGTTAGCTGCTTGAGGTCCACGAGCGCCTTCAACGATGTCAAATTGCACTTCTTGGCCTTCAACCAATGTTTTGAAACCTTCTTCTTGAATTGCAGAGAAATGAACGAATACATCGCCGCCATCTTCTCTTTCAAGGAATCCGTAACCTTTTTCAGCGCTGAACCATTTAACTTTACCAATCATCCTGAAAATTCCTCCTAAAAATAAAACTGCAGGCCATCCTTAAATCATGACCACAATTTGGAGTATACCACTTCTGGGTATATCTGTCAACGTATCCCAAGACTTTTATCTGCTAATATATTCCATTAGAGAATCTTCGATAAAAATGCTCGGGTCCGTTCTTCCTTTGCCGCCGAAAAGATGGCTTCAGGTGTGCCTTCCTCAACAATACGGCCTTCATCCATAAACAGCACTCTGTCACCTACTTCTCGGGCAAACCCCATTTCGTGAGTCACAACCGCCATTGTCATCCCTTCTTTGGCCAGTGCCTTCATAACATCAAGCACCTCATTAATCATCTCGGGATCAAGGGCAGAAGTCGGTTCATCAAACAGCATTACCTTGGGTTTCATTGCCAAGGCGCGGGCAATCGCAACGCGCTGTTGCTGGCCGCCGGACAGTTGTTCGGGATAGACATGGGCTTTATCGGTAAGTCCAACCTTTTCTAACAGATCCTGAGCCACTTTTTCGGCCTCGGCTTTCGGCAATTTACGCACTTTCATCGGCGCCAGCATGATATTCTCCAAAACCGACATATGCGGAAAAAGATTGAAGCGCTGAAACACCATACCAACTTCTTCCCGCACCTTATTGATATTGGCCTCATTCGTGAGCGATAGGCCATCAACAATGATTTCCCCTTCAGTCGGTTCTTCTAAATAGTTGATGCAGCGCAGCAGCGTACTTTTACCTGAACCGCTAGGTCCGATAATAACAACAACTTCGCTTTCTTTAATGTGCGCGTCAATGCCTTTTAACACATGAAGCTTACCAAACTTCTTGTGAATATTCTTAATGTTTATCATCGATTTTATACCTCCGCTCCAGATAATCCACAAAACGCGAAATCGTGAGCGTCATCACAAGATAAATCACAGCAACCGTCAGCCAAATTTCAAACGAACCATAAGTCCGGGCAATAATAAGCTGGCCGCGGCGGGTAAGTTCCTCAAACCCAATAACCGATACCAAGGATGAGTCTTTCAGCATGGCAATAAACTCATTGCCAAGTGGTGGAATAATGCGTTTAAAAGCCTGCGGTAAAACGACAAAACGCATCGTCTGCAGCCAAGTCATGCCCAGCGAGCGGCCGGCTTCCATTTGGCCTTTATCAATCGACTGAATACCACCCCGGAAAATCTCGGCCACATAGGCCCCGCTGTTAATCCCGCAAGCCGTGATGGCCGCAACGAATGGATCAATCCGCTCATTCAGAATCAGTGGCAGCGCAAAATAAATGATAAAGATTTGCACCAAGAGCGGGGTGCCCCGAATAAAGTCAACATAAATTGTCGCAAGCGCTTTGATAACAATATGAGTCGACAATCTGGCGATCCCAACGATCATACCAATTAAAAGACCAATACCAACGCTGATTGCCGTAATCTGAATAGTAATTCCCGCTCCCATTAATAGCAGGGGAAGTGACCCGACAATTAAATCAAAATCAAAATCCATGTTATTTCACCCTTAAAGATATTTGTCACTTAGCAATATATATTAATACATATACAAATTATATGCATAGACTTACATAGTGTCAAGGCTGGGATCGAAAAGAGCAAATAGAAAAAGCGCGATATCTCATCACGCCTTTTCCCTGCTTACCCCTGTTTTTTGCCAAACCATTTCTGGTATATCTTCTCATACTCGCCGCTCTTTTTGAGCTCATCCATTGCCTTGTTGACTTTGTCAGCAAGTTCTTTATTATTCTTGGCAACAGCCAGACCGTAGTCTTCGGCATTAGCAACTTCACCAACCAACTTAGCATCCTTGCTGGCCGTTTGCGTCAGGTAATACTGGTTAACAGGCAAATCATTAACAACAGCATCAGCCCCACCGTTTACCAGTTCCATGTAAGCTTCGGAATTGCTGTTGTACTCGCGAACTTGCGCATTCTTAATTTTTGCAGCCTCTTTCGCTGAAGTTGTGCCGATTTGGACTGCAATCCGTTTGCCTTCAAGATCCTTGAAGCTATTAATCGTTGTATTATCTTTCTTAACAACGATCGATAAACCGGATTTATAGTAAGGCTGGGAAAAATTAACCTTTTGCGCCCGTTCATCAGTAATGCTCATGGCCGAGGCAATCATGTCGACTGCACCGGTTTGCAAGGCAGGAATCAGTCCGTCAAAGCCCATGTTCTGGATTTCAACCTGAACCCCCATTTGCTTGCCAATCGCGTTGGCAAGATCAATATCAAACCCTGTATACGCTTTGCTTTTTTCATCTTGGAATTCAAACGGCGGGAAAGTCGCTTCAGTACCTACCTTTAAAACCTTAGCCTGTCCCGATGTTGACTGCTGTTTGCTGCAGCCGGCAAGTCCCAAGGTCAGAACAAAAAAGGCCAGTACCAGCAACGCTATTGATTTTTTGGACACTATATAACCCCCTAAAGATTGTCTACTAAATAATTATACACGATTTCGCATACGCATCAACCGCAACAAACCTCGCCTATCGGATAAAAAGGACGCTATGCCTAAACATAGCGTCCTTTGCTTCACTTTCCTGCAGTTTTCAGCGAACCAACTTATTTAGCCGGTTTTACACCAAACCATTTAACATAAATTTTTTCATATTCGCCGTTCTTCTGGAGTTCATCCAAAGCTTTGTTGAGCTTTTCACCAAGCTCAGCATTTTTCTTAGAAGTAGCCAGGCCATAATCTTCAGCAGTCAGCGGCTCGCCAACAACTTTAGCGTCTTTGCTGCCTGATTTAGCGATAAAGTAATCATTAACCGGTTTATCATTAATTACAGCATCTACACCGCCAGCTCTAAGCTCCATAAAAGCCTCGGGCGGATTGTTGAACGCGCGAACTTTCGCATTTTTTACTTTAGCGGCTTCATTAGCACCTGTTGTGCCAATTTGGACAGCTATATTCTTGCCTTCAAGGTCTTTAAAACCCTTGATTGTATTGTTATCGCTCTTAACAACAACCGTCAAACCTGATTTGTAGTAAGGCTTGGAGAAGTTAACCTTCTTGGCCCGCTCTTCCGTAATAGTCATGCCTGACGCAATCACATCGATATTACCAGCATCAAGTGCCGGAATCAAACCGTCAAAGCCCATGCTCACGATTTGAACCTCATAACCCATTTGTTTGCCAAGGGCTCTAATTAGATCCATATCAAAACCAGTATACTCTTTTGTCTTTTCATCTTGGAACTCAAATGGCGCAAAAGCTGTTTCCGAACCAACCCTGATAACCTTTGGCGCCTGTGTTGTCGACTTCTGGCTTCCGCAGCCAGTCAAGCCGATCGCCATAACAAACATGCCTAATACAATAAGTGCAAGAATCTTTTTAGACACTGTAATAAACCCCCTTAATATTTGTAATTCACATTTATAATTATACAGCCAACCCGCATAATTAATCAAGTAGTTTTTTCCCGCCCCAAATAAATAAGCCCGGTGATAGACCGGGCATTGCTTCGAATAAGAAAACTAATTATCTGCAGCTGTTTGAGCGTGTGCTTCTTCTTGTTCCCTGCGCGCATTAAAACAATCGCGGCAATAAATAGGACGATCATTCCGCGGTTTAAAAGGCACGTGCGTAACTACGCCACACTCGGCGCAGACCGCTTCATGCATTTCCCGCTGTGCTGTACGATCATCCCCGCCCTCACGGCTGCGGCGTCTTACATCGCGACATTCGCGGCACCGTGCTGGCTCATTTTCGAACCCTTTCTCAGCATAAAATTCCTGTTCGCCACCGGTGAAAACGAAATCTTTCCCGCACTCCTTGCACTTCAGAGTTTTGTCCTGGAAAGCCATTGAAGAAATCCCCTCACCTTATGAAGATTAAAAACCCTTGCTTAGCCGACCTGGTCTTTGACCCCACACTCGCCTGCTGGAAGGTTCGCTACTAGGAACTAACCCCTCACTACTACCTCTCTCGGACTAACAAATTTATTAACTGCCCGGCAGGGCTTACCTCTAAGCCGCACCATGCTCAAAGCCTACTTTGGGCTCCTTACGTGGATCGTTTCGCCTGCGACTGGCATCGATTTTCAACCACAGACCTAAGCAAAATGGTTCTTACATTAAATTATAGAAGCCATACCAGAAAAATGCAAGGAAAAAAAAGATTTCCTTCTTAAGCCCCTTTTGGCTCAAACTTTCCGATCACAAAAAAAGTTCCCCTGGCCTTGAGCACCAGATCACCCATTTCATCAATAACATCAGCCTCAACCACCATAGTACTTCTGCCGCTGTGCAGCACTGTACCGCGACTCTTAAGCGCCTTCTGCGGCTTAGCCCCTTTGATAAAGTTCATATTCATATCCAGCGTCACGACCTTATTGCCCGTCGTCGCGCAGGCAATTCCCATTGCAGTATCCGCGAGCGACGCTAACGCCCCGCCATGCGCTACATTATATAAATTGGTATGCTTATCCGCATGAACCGGCATAGTAAGCTCGGCATACCCCTGTCCCAAATCGGCAATCTTCATTTCCAAGAACCGAACATACGGGTTATAGTTATAAATCTCAAATAAATGCTCTTTTTGCAGCGAAAACTCTACCGACAAACCAAGACCTCCCATATTTCAACAACATTTTTCAAATTATTTTATCCCAATTATATGATTTTAATAAAAAAAAAGCAACGGAAGCGATTGTTCAACTGCTCACGTTGGCTGGAATCTTACTATGTAATTATTGGAGATTTTGTGACACAGGTGGAATCTTAAATCGTTATATTGATAAAATTCCCGATTTCATCAAAAGGACTATACTTACCCTTGGAATTATAAGCTCCTGTCGATTGATAAAACTTTTGCCAAATCCTAATCAGCTGACCCGCTTCTTTGATCTGTACCTCTACCCTCTTACGACAGAAGCGCAGACAGGAACTTTCTGACGCATCTGATAAAAAATCATCACGTCGTACCCTCTGCGCCCGAGAAACACGAGCAACTGATGAAACACTTTTGCTACCCGCCACATAATAATCCAGATAACCAATGACATTACCACTATGCCTAGAAATAATCATGACTTACCTCATAAAAATACATTTGTTATATTCTTATGAAAAGCAACCCAAATTATTCCTGTTAATTATGACGTAACACAATAACACAACACCTGACACCGAATATCACAGCGATGCCTTATGAACTAACGGCCATAAACCCGACCCTAGCGTAATGAGGGCGCTGACGGATATCACCGCTAAAGCAATATAACGGAACCGCACGGCATTTACAGCTCGGAACAGCCTTTCTCCCAGCCACCAACTTAATACTATAGCAGGAATCGAAACTAAAGCATATATACCGATACTTTGAGCAACTACCCCGCCCATCAAATAGATCATAATAACAGTCGCGGTATTACCTAAAATGAAATAACGTGTCAAGTCGGCCCGCATGGTAACTTTGTCAGTCCCCTCATTCATCATATATAAAACGACTGGCGGTCCGCTTAGACTGGTAGTAGCCCCTAACAATCCGCTTAACAATCCGGCTGCTAATTTCCCTAGCCAATGATGGGCTGTCGAGAACTTCACATTAGCAGACATCGCAATGGTCGCAGCAATCAGTGTAATACCAATAACAATTTTGAGCGTACTCTCGTCAATAACGCTAAGAACATAAGCGCCTGGTAGTGCACCTAATAAACTGGCTGCGAAAAGTGGCATAATTCGAGCAAAGTCACCTTCTCCCCAAGTTTTGTACACTATAAAACCTTTCATCAATATCCCAATGATAAGGACAATAACCACAACTTCTTTGGCATTGATAGCACATGCTAACAACGGCGCTGCAGCTAGAGCAAAGCCAAATCCTGTAACAGTTTGCAAAATCCCGGCCACGAATATAACAAAAAATACGTATACTGCTGTCAATGTTAACATTGCTTCCCCCAGCGGCACATAATCAAATGCCACTCTCTTTGACTATAGTTGGTATCCTACCAACTAATTATATCAAAATATCAGCTCCAGCGACACAATAAAAAAAGACCCCGAAAGCCTCAACAGCAAAATTTGCCAGTGGGCTAAGGGGGATTAGATTCAGACCTTATCAAACGGCTAGATCAACATGCTGCATTGTACCGACTGCGCCGTTTTCTTTGAGAAAGATACCTGTGCTTCGAATCTGGCCGTTTAAAGTGTTGCTGGAATCCTTAAGGGAAAATTCAGTACTGACATTACCAAGATAAATGGCACCAATACCTTTTTGACCCAGCGCCAATAGAATATCTTGCCCAGCTTCGTCCTTTGTCCATATCCTTAGCTTATCGTATATAGCATCACTTTCATCAATCCAATTATTTCCGTCCGAGTCATATTGCGCTAATTCCGCGAATCCGTTGCCACTTTGCGGTCCGAATAACTCCTTACCGTTATTTATAACCCCGTCATCATTTAGGTCTAACGCTAAAAACCCGCTGCCCTGGCCAAGAAAAGAAATCTGATCTTCTTTACCGTTGCTATCAATATCAAAACTATACTTATTCGCAGAAAGCTTGGCCGCTGGAGCATCAAAATTAATAACGAGCGGGTCTTTTAAGGCATCACCGGCTTTGATATCAATTTGCTGACTAGCCATGAACTTTCTGCTCATAGTCAAGCTTATATCTAAATTTATTACCTTGCCATCAGCGGTTTTCACTACGCCATTAGCTGAAAAGCTTGTAGATTCCTCTTCGATATGGGTTTTTTGAAAATTATAGTGCAACCCCCACCCAAGATTTTGCTGGCCATTATTCACATTTTGCAAATTTACTGCGGTATTTTCAATCTTTTCAGCATCGCTATTCTTTGTCGATAAGACATAGAACTTTATTTTCTTACCTGTTAGCGCTTGAATAAAAGACTGGATCAACCGAATACGCTGCTTGTCCTTATCACTTAACTCAAATTGATCTGCAGTGTCAGCTTTAGCAACCGAATTCGTCTGTTGCTGGGCCTCAAATAAATTTTTAGCTTGGGCTGATATGTCCACAATGGTCAGCTTACCACTGTCTTTCCCATCCCCACCCCAAACCTGCAGCGACTCGCTTTGGAAATCCTTTTCCGTTAAGCTGTGCTGACTGGACATACTGATTGTTGAACTTTCAATCTTCACCCTGATCTCCTCCCTGATATCATAGTGATTAATACTACTCACCTATTTTATCGGGATATTGGGGAATTTTTATAAGTGAAATAAGAAAAATCCTAGCATTAATACTGCAATTTGTATGCTAGGCGTTAGATTCATAGGGTGATTAGAGTCACATATTTTACCATGCTTATGCAATTATGCAAGGCCTGAACCAAATTCCCCTTGCCACCTTGCGTTTTCAGTACAAATATTATATCCTAAAAGTAAGAAATCTTACTTCTTGCGAGGAGGCTGTTATGACCGAATATAACACAACAATAAGCAGCAAAGGACAACTTGTTTTACCAAAAGAAATTAGAGACCAATTTAACTTGTCTACAGGTAGTAAAATCAAAATCATCGTAGACGGAGAGCAAATTATCATTAAACCTCGAACCGTTGCCGATGAATTTCAAGAACTTATCCTGACCGACCTTGCAAAAGACAGTAAACCCATAAATGAAGCAACGATAAGAGAATATCATATCAAATTAAATAAAGCCCTTGATACTCTTGTTGCCGACGCAGAATGTGAGTATCGCAAAAAAGAATACATCTCTCTTGACGATCTAAAAAAGGAAAACGAGCATGTATGAATTAGTAATCCTTAATTCTGCAGCACAATCACTTAAAAAATTGGATAAACCCGTCAGAACAACGTTGATAAACGCACTGGATAAGATAGGGGAAAATCCCTTTATCGGCGATAGATTAAAAGGTGACTTAGCAACAATATATTCTTATCACCTCAAGGTGTCAGGCACAGAATACCGAATTGCCTACCAAATTAAAGAGCAGGAAATCTTAGTTGTTATCGTGAAAATTGGAACTCGCGAAAACTTTTACGAAGAACTACGAAAGTGTTTTAAATAAAGGTCAAAGCAGCAAAGAAGGGGCAGGCCTTGCATAATTGCATTTCTCTTAGGAACACCGTTTCGCGGTTATTACCTCGAGCAATGACATGATATACTGCTCCTGCCCAATGAACCCGTGGTTTTCTAGCCATGATAAGCAAAGACCTCCAAGCTACCATCGTTCGTCGGCATTTGCAATAACAGGAAATAGTTACCGTCTGCAAAATCGCAATACCATATTAAAGTGACCAAAAGTATTTTAAAGTTAGTGGCCATTTTTCACCAAAGTACTTGATCGCTTACACCTGGTACCATCATCAAAATAATATCTTGATTTCATAATCGCTGCTTATACTTGTATGATGGTTTTGTCCCCAATTTGCAACACTATAATCCGCAGTATTAGGATGGTGATAAGTATTACCCCTGCCATAGCTATATATTACGATTGAAGACATGGACTTAGCAGTAGGTACACGCCCATGTACTGACCAACAATATGTGCCTCCATGATGGCTTGCTACCAATATATCTAAGTCCTGAAACTGAGCATGATCTACATAATCGTAGCGCTGATCACCAGCTATTAAGATATTTAAAGCATTACCTTCAGTATCGTGTACCTCTAACCTTAAAGAGAGGCCTGTTTCATGAACGTCCCGCGCCGGTCTGCTTGGATCAATTCTGGACACACCACTATAGGTAAGTCTACCTCCTTGAAAAATTATATCAGTATTGATTAACTGTACAGTACCACCATGCACAATAATCTCTGCAAGTTTATGGTCGAACCCCTTTTTTCTTGGCTGATCTGGAATAACCCAGTTGCACTGATATGCATCGAAATCATCCGCTATCCTGAACCAATGATCTTTATCAACGTGAGATATAATTATTGTGGCTCCCTTGGTGGATTGTCAACAGTAAATCAGACAACTTTTTTAAGGGCTTGATGTCGAAATTG